>PDWI01003365.1_pt1 | contig 22619 bp, 25 predicted proteins | sample 1430891 | NCBI WGS metagenome assembly PDWI01 (sample SAMN01162508, study PRJNA174530) | Oral metagenome, whole genome shotgun sequencing project. | biome: Marine environment; feature: Marine mammal; material: Swab sample of the gingival sulcus; isolation source: swab sample of gingival sulcus... | reverse complement strand
TCACTAAGTCAGCTACTAATCTAGCCTTTCTAGGAGATAATCTTACGAATCTAGTTATTGCTTTAGCTTCCACTAGTCCATCCTCCTTTTCTATTTAATTTTATTAATCAAATTTTTTATTTTTTCTTCTTATCTACACCGTGCCCATGATATGTTCTAGTTGGTGCAAATTCACCTAACTTATGACCTACCATTTGTTCTGTCACGTGAACTGGTATATGTTTTTTCCCATTATAAACCCCAAACGTCATTCCTATAAAGTTTGGAAATATTGTTGATCTTCTTGACCATGTCTTAATAACAGCTTTATTATTTCCTGCAGCTATTGCAGCTTCTACTTTTGCCATTAAATGATGGTCACAAAAAGGTCCTTTTTTTAATGATCTTGCCATTAGTTCTTATCCTCCCCTCGCAAATTATTTTTCGTTTCTTCTTCTTACGATAAATTTGTCAGAAGTTTTTCTTCCTCTAGTTTTAGTTCCAAGTGCTGGTTTACCCCACGGAGTTAAAGGTGATTTTCTTCCTACTGGACTCTTACCTTCTCCACCACCATGTGGATGATCAACAGGGTTCATTACAGATCCTCTAACATGAGGTCTTCTACCCATATGTCTGCTTCTTCCAGCTTTTCCTAAACTAACTAGACTGTGTTCTGAATTCCCAACTTCTCCGATAGTTGCCATACATTCTCCATGAATTAATCTTAATTCTCCCGATGGTAACTCAACGTGACAATAAGTTCCTTCTTTTGCAACAAGTCTAGCAGAAACTCCTGCTGATCTAACTAATTGTCCGCCTTTTCCTCTTTGAAGTTCTATATTATGGATTTGAACCCCTACTGGCATATCTTTTAATTTAAGAGCGTTTCCAGGTTTTATCTCTGCTTTACTTCCCGCAGAAATAATATCTCCTTTTTTTAGTCCTTTAGGAGCTAAAATATATCTTTTTTCTCCATCTACATAGAATAATAAAGCTATATTTGCTGATCTATTTGGATCATATTCTATTGTAGCAACTTTTGCCGGAACTTCTAATTTGTTTCTTTTGAAATCTATAATTCTATATAATCTTTTGTGTCCTTTTTGTCTATCTCTACAAGTTCTGTGCCCGTAGTTATCTCTACCATACGCTGACTTTAGAGGTACAGTTAAAGATTTTTCAGGTCTTACTTTATCTAATTCATCATTTACTAATCTTGACATATGTCTAGTTCCATTAGTAATTGGTTTCATTTTTCTAATTGCCATTTTCTTATTTCCTCCATTGACCTATAAGTATCTTTATTTTAAGCTTCTTTAAATAGTTCTATTTTACTTTCTCCGACTAATTTAACAATTGCTTTTTTCTTAGCTTGAGTTTTATATAATTTCATTCCATGTCTTTTTGTTATCGGTTTTGAATTTATTGTTGAAACTGTTTCAACTTTTACATTAAAAATAGATTCTATCGCTTTTTTTATTTCTATTTTATTTGCTTTTGGATGTACTTCAAAGGTATATTTATTATATTCTCTTCTTAAAAGTTCTGACTTTTCTGTAACAACAGGTTTTTTAATTATTTCATATTTTGTCATTATCCTAGTACCTCCTCTACAGTCGCCAATGCTTCTCTAGTAAGAATTACTTTTTCTTGTTTTAAAAGCCAGTAAACCCCAATTTCATTAGGTTGTAAAACTACTGCATTTTCAAGATTTCTTACAGATAAGTATAAATTAAAATCATTCATAGTTGCTAAATCATTTACAACGAATAATTGTTTTTGCTTTGCATCAACTTTTTCAACTAAATTTACTATTGTTTTTGTTTTTGGAGTATCAATTGTTCCATCTAAAACAACCACTTCTCCATTTGCTACTTTTACAGACAATGCTGATCTAAGAGCTAAGTTTCTAACTTTTTTATTAACTTTCTTTTCATATGATCTTGGATGAGGTCCAAATGTGACTCCCCCACCTACCATATGCGGTGCTCTTATTGTACCTTGTCTAGCTCTACCTGTTCCTTTTTGCTTGAAAGGTTTTCTTCCTCCACCTCTAACCATTGATCTAGTTTTAGTAGAAGCCGTACCTTGTCTAGCAGCTGCTAATTCTGCAGTTAATACTTCATGAAGTACAACTTTATTAGCTTCTATTCCGAATACTGCATCATTTACTTCAACAGTACCAGTTTGTTCTCCTGCTAAGTTATATACATTTAAAACTGCCATTATTTCATCCTCCCTCTACTAACCTACTACTTTTTTTACTGCTGGTTTTATTACTAAATAACTATTTTTTGCTCCTGGAACTGCTCCTTTTATAAGAAGTAAGTTATGCTCAACATCAACCTTAACAACTCTTAAATTTTGAACAGTTACTGTCGCATTCCCATGACGCCCCGCCATTCTTTTACCTTTTAAAACTCTTCCAGGCCAAGCTGACATTCCTATAGAACCACCTAATCTGTGATTTCTTGAAACCCCATGACTGGCTCTGTTTCCACCAAATCCGTGTCTTTTCATAACACCTGCTGTCCCTTTACCTTTCGAAGTTCCTGTGATATCTACAAATTTAACTTCAGCTAAAGTATCAACTTTAATCTCTTGTCCTAATTCATATCCTTCTACATCTTTAACTTCAACTTCTCTAACAAATCTTTGAGGTTTTATTCCTGCTTTGTTAAAAATTCCCATTAAAGGTTTGGTAGTGTTTTTTTCTTTCTTTTCATCAAATCCTAATTGTATAGCCGTATACCCATCTTGCTCTTCTGTCTTCTTTTGAAGAACATAGTTAGGACCAGCTTCTACAACTGTTACTGGAACGAATTCTCCATCTTCGAAAATCTGAGTCATTCCAATTTTTTTTCCTAAAATTCCTGACATTTTAAACCTCCATCAAATAATATATTAGTTAGTACAACTCTGCCTCGTGGTTCTACCAACATAAGCATAAGAAACTAACTTCTACTATTCTGTAAGTATGATGTATCAACATCATCTCCCATAAATAATACTAGAGAATAAAATTAAAATTGTTTTATTTCTATTCCCACACCAGCCGGTAAGTTAACTGCTGTTAACGAATCAATAGCCTTTCCTGTTGAATTGATAAGTTCTACCATTCTTCTGTGAACTCTCATTTCAAATTGTTCTCTCGAATCTTTATTAACATGCACTGATCTCAATACTGTATATTTTCTAATCTTTGTAGGTAACGGCATAGGTCCTGCTATTTCCGCACCAGATTTCCTAGCAACTTCTACTATTTTCTTTGCAGATTCATCAAGTAAAGTATGATCATATGCTTTTAAGTAGATTCTTAATTTGTTAGAAGCCATCTATTGCTTTGCACCTCCTTTAAATTAACTGTACAAAATAAATATTTTAGTACATCTTTTGCAGTATATCACATTTTTTATTAAAATAAAAGTTTTTTTTATTTTTTTCTCTCTTAATAGATGTCAAACATATGTGACATCTATAGAGCTTTATTAATTATTCCCTAAAAAAACTCTTTACAAATTTTATATTCTTTGATATATTGTCCATTAATAAATAATGGTAGTTATAAAAAAAAATACAAGGAGGAAATTATATGAAAAAAATATTTACATTTTTATTAGGTTTATCCGTTCTTTTATCAGCATGTGGTGGACAAAAAAATGAGACAGATAATAATATAATAAAAGTGGGAGCTATGGGACCATTAAGTGGAAGTCTTGCTATATACGGAGTTTCTGCAACTAATGGTGCTAAACTTGCCATTGAAGAAATTAATACAAATGGTGGAGTTTTAGGAAAAAAGCTTGTTCTTAATTTGCTTGATGAAAAAGGAGATACTACTGAGGCAGTAAATGCTTACAATAAATTATTAGATTGGGGGATGGCTGCCTTAATAGGAGATATAACATCTAAACCTTCAGTAGCAGTGGCTGAATTAGCTGCTCAAGATGGATTGCCAATGATCACACCTACAGGAACTCAACTTAATATAACAGAAGCAGGAACTAATGTATTTCGTGTTTGTTTTACTGACCCTTATCAAGGTAAAGTTATGGCTAAATTTGCTAAAGAAAAATTAAAGGCACAAACTGTTGCTGTTATAGTAAATAACTCAAGCGATTATTCTGATGGAGTTGCTAAATCTTTTATTGATGAAGCAAAAAAAATTGGTCTTCAAGTTGTTGCTAAGGAGGGGTATGCAGATGGAGACAAAGACTTTAGAGCCCAATTGACTAAAATCAAAGGAAAAAATCCTCAAATATTATTTGTTCCAGATTATTATGAACAGGATGGTTTAATCTCTATACAAGCAAGAGAAATAGGATTAAATTCTCAAATAATTGGTCCTGACGGATGGGATGGAGTCTTGAAAACAGTTGATAAATCATCTTACAATACGATAGATAATGTTTACTTTGCTAATCATTACTCTACAAAAGACAAAACAGAAAAAGTTCAAAATTTTATTAAAAATTATAAAATTAAATTTAATGATGAACCTTCTGCATTCTCTGCTTTGAGTTATGATGCTGTTTACTTACTAAAACAAGCTATAGAAAAAACTGGAAGTATTGATAACAAATCTTTAGTAAAAAGCATAAAAGAATCTAAATTTAATGGTGTCACAGGTAGCTTAACATTTGACAAAAAAAATAATCCTATTAAGGATGTAACTATTATAAAAATAGTAAATGGAGATTATACATTTGACTCAGTCGTTACTAAATAAATTTTAAAATTTGATTTAATATTTAAATTTATAGAGTCATCTTTTAAAAGATGACTCTATTTAATTATCTTTATAATAAGGAGCTAATGATATGGAATTTTTACTTCAAATAATAAATGGCTTACAAATAGGAAGTATATATGCCCTTGTATCTCTTGGCTACACAATGGTATATGGAATAGCGCAGCTGATAAATTTTGCTCATGGAGATATAATTATGATAGGCGCTTATGTTTCTCTTTTTTCTATTCCTATTTTCAATTCATTTAGATTACCCGTATGGGCAACTATAATTCCTGCTGTAATTATATGCGCCTTAATTGGGTGTATCACTGAAAAAGTAGCATACAGACCCCTTAGAAATTCCCCTAGAATTTCTAATCTTATAACTGCAATAGGAGTTAGTCTATTTTTAGAAAATATATTTATGAAACTTTTTACTCCAAATACTAGAGCTTTTCCAAAAGTTTTTACTCAAAAACCATTTATTTTTGGTTCTGTTCAAATAAGTTTTGGAGCTATTATTACTATAATTTTAACAGTACTTTTATCTATTTTATTGCAGTTATTTATGAAAAATACAAAATATGGAAAAGCTATGATAGCTACAAGTCAAGATTCAGCTGCTGCTAAATTAGTTGGTATAGATGTTAATAAAACTATTCAACTCACTTTTGCTATAGGTAGTGGATTAGCCGCTGTGGGCTCTGTACTTTACGTTTCAGCTTACCCACAAGTTCAACCTCTTATGGGAGCCATGCTTGGTATCAAAGCTTTTATTGCTGCTGTACTTGGTGGAATTGGAATTCTTCCTGGTGCTGTTATCGGAGGTTTTATTTTAGGAATTGTTGAAAGCTTAACAAGAGCTTATCTTTCTTCTCAATTAGCAGATGCTTTTGTTTTTTCAATACTTATAATTGTTTTGTTATTTAAACCTACAGGAATTTTAGGAAAAAATTTAAAGGAGAAGGTATAAAATGGATAAAAATAAAAAATTAAGTTACATTACAACTTATCTACTATTAATACTTTTATTTTTTATTCTTTACTCTTTTGTAAATTTAGGGGTTTTTAGTAGATATCAAACAGGAATTTTAATTTTAATTTTAATAAATATTATTTTAGCTGTCAGTTTAAATATAACCGTTGGTTGTCTAGGTCAAATTACACTCGGACACGCAGGTTTTATGTCAGTAGGAGCTTACACTTCTGCTTTATTAACTAAACACGCTATATTGAGTGGAATTAGCGGGTACATAATCGCACTTATTATAGGTGGCATCATAGCTGGGATTATAGGATTTATAATAGGAATTCCTGCCCTGAGATTAAACGGAGATTATCTTGCAATAATAACTTTGGCTTTTGGGGAAATTATAAGAGTCTTAATAGAATATTTTAAATTTACAGGGGGTGCTCAAGGCTTAACTAGTATTCCTCGTGTGAATAATTTTAGTCTAATCTATATCATTGCAATTGGGTCTGTCATATTAATGTATTCTATTATGACAAGCCGACATGGAAGAGTTATACTGGCAATCCGTGAAGATAGTATTGCAAGTGAAGCTTCAGGGATAAATACTACTTATTATAAAACTTTTGCCTTTGTTTTATCTGCAATTTTTGCAGGTATTGCAGGTGGGATATATGCTCATAATCTTGGAGTTCTTGGAGCGAAACAATTTGATTATAATTATTCTATAAATATTTTAGTTATGGTTGTTCTTGGTGGAATGGGAAGTTTTACTGGTTCTATATTATCAGCAATAGTACTTACTATTTTACCAGAAGCTTTGCGTGGCTTTGCAGAATATAGAATGATAGTATATCCTCTTATATTAATTATAATGATGATATTTAGACCAAAAGGTTTATTAGGACGCAAAGAATTTCAAATCAGTAAAGTGATAAAGTTTTTCAAAAAAAGAAAAGGAGTGATATAAATGGAAAACAATTCTATATTAATCGCAAAAGATATTTGTATCACTTTTGGTGCATTGAAAGCAGTAGATAATTTTAATTTGGAAATTAGACCTAAAGAATTAGTGGGTCTTATTGGCCCAAATGGAGCTGGGAAAACTACTATTTTCAACATCTTAACTGGTGTATATAACGCGACTTCTGGAGAATACTCTTTTAACGGGGAAAGAGTTACTAAAACTCCAACATCAAAATTAGTTAGAAAAGGCTTAGCTCGTACTTTTCAAAATATAAGATTGTTCAAATATCTTTCTGTTTTAGATAATGTAATTGCAGCCTATAATTCTCACATGAATTATGGAATTTTAACAGGAATGCTTAGGCTTCCTAAGTTTTGGAAAGAAGAAAAAGAAGCTCAAAAAAAAGCTATGGATTTACTAAAAATCTTTAACCTTGATAAGTATGCTAATACTCATGCAGGTAATCTCCCTTATGGAGAGCAAAGAAAATTAGAAATTGCAAGAGCTATGGCAACTAACCCCAAATTGTTACTTTTAGATGAACCTGCTGCTGGGATGAATCCAACAGAAACAGAAGATTTAATGAATACTATTAAATTAATTAGAGATAAATTTAATATAGCAATTTTACTAATAGAACACGATATGAAACTTGTTCTAGGAATATGTGAAAGACTAATAGTATTAAACTATGGAACCATACTAGCAAGTGGAAATCCTAATGAAGTTATTAATAATTCAAAAGTGATTGAAGCTTATTTAGGTAAGGAGGATGAAGAATAATGGCTATGTTAGAAATAAATGATTTACATGTTTTTTATGATAATATCCATGCTCTAAAAGGGATTTCACTAAAAGTTGAAGAAGGAGAAATTATTGCTATTATTGGGGCAAATGGAGCTGGTAAAACTACAACTTTACAAACTATTTCTGGACTTATATCTCCTAAAAAAGGAAGTATTCTTTTTGAAGGAAAAGATATCCTTAAAGTACAAGCTCATAATATTTGTAAATTAGGAATTGCACAAGTTCCTGAAGGAAGAAGAATTTTTTCCAATCTTCCTGTAAAAGATAATTTAAAATTAGGCCAGTTTATTATTATAGATTCTTCAATAAACCTCGAAAAAGATAGAGCAAACTTCTATAAAGTTTTTCCTAGAATGGCTGAAAGAAAAAATCAATTAGCCGGCACTTTATCAGGTGGAGAACAACAAATGTTAGCTATTGGCAGAGCTATTATGAGTAGACCTAAACTTTTAATATTAGATGAACCCTCTATGGGACTTGCTCCTTTGTTTGTTAAAGAAATATTTGAAGTTATCAAAAAATTAAAAGAAAATGGTACAACTATATTATTAGTAGAGCAAAATGCTAAAATGGCACTTTCTATTTCTGATAGAGCTTATGTTATAGAAACTGGAAAAATTATTCTTGAAGGAAAAGCAAAAGATTTATTACATAATGAAGATGTAAAAAAAGCATATTTAGGTGCATAAATAATTTTTTGAAATAAAATAACTTAAAATCTTTAGATATTTAGCATATGGTAGATAAAAGTTATTAAATTTAAGAAACAAATTAAAAAGCGTCCACTTAAGGACGCTTTTACAATTATTATTTTTCTGTTCTTGTGTATGGAATTAAAGCTAAATTTCTTGCTCTTTTAATCGCTTTCGCAATTTTTCTTTGTAATTTAGCGTTAGCTCCTGTTAATCTTGAAGGATTGATTTTCCCTTTATCAGATACAAATCTTTTTAAAAGCTCTACATTTTTATAATCAATTTCTTCAGCTTTAACTCTTAATTTTGCTCTTCTTCTTCTGAAGTCTGCCATTCAAATTACCTCCTTTGTGAGAATTAACTTCCTTTTGATCCGATTCAAACTAATCTAATTTAACTATAATATATCTCATGATAGACTCATTGATGTTTAATTTAGCTTCAATTTCAGTTAATTTTAAACCGTCAATTTCAAAAGTAGTTAGAACATAAAAACCAGATTTTTTCTTATTTATTTCATAAGCTAGTTTTCTTTCTCCCCACTTTTCTGTTTTAGCGATAGTAGCTCCTTTGCCTGTTAGCAATTCATTTACTTCAGCTATTAGAGCTTCTCTTCCTTCTTCTAAAACAGTAGGATTGATGATGTACATGATTTCATATTTTTTCATTATAATAACCTCCTCCCTATGGTTTTTGCCCAAAATACAATGATTTCAAGCAGGGCTTTAACATTATAACATAAATTTAAAATTTTTCAAGAAAAAAAGCTATCATAATATTTATAACAGCTTCTTAAAATTTTATATTTAAATTATTATTTTTGTAATGGTGCCTAGGATTGGATTCGAACCAACGACCATTCGGGTATGAACCGAAAGCTCTAGCCAACTGAGCTACCTAGGCAATTCTTAATCATGATACTACATTTATTTTGTTTTGTCAACAACTACATTCTATAATTTTTAACAATTTTATTTTTTTATTTATTTTGTCTTTTCTGTTACTCTTCTGGCAATATTTTTAAAAATTTCTTCCGGATATTCTTCTTTTCCACTACTCATTTTTGAAATTGCTTTTATCATAGGAAGCTCTCCCAAAAGTTCAATATCTATCTCTTCTAAAAATTTATCTGTTTCTTTTTCATCAGACATATAAATTTTATTATCGCAGCAATCGCAAGTAATATAACTCATATTTTCTATAATTCCTAAAATTTCAACATTCATTTTCCTTGCCATCTTTATAGCTTTCGTAACTATCATCGAAACCATATCCTGTGGAATCGAAACCATTACTAAACCTTTTAAATTAAATTCTTTCATAACTGTTAGTGGTACATCTCCTGTTCCAGGTGGCATATCTATAAGTAAATAGTCTAAGTCATCCCATGCAGTTTCGTTCCAAAATTGCATAACAGCCTGAGCTATAACTGGACCTCTCCATACAACTGGCTCATCTTCAATTTCTGTAACTGAATTAAGAGAAATTACTTTTATTCCAGCCTCACTTATAATCGGAACCATAAAACCATCGTCTATCGTAATTCTTTCTTCACTAATATTCATAAGTCTTGGTATACTTGGTCCTGTTATATCGGCATCCATTATCCCAACTGAATAACCTAGCTTTTTTAGCTCTTTCGCTAAAAGAACAGTAACTGTTGATTTCCCTACTCCTCCTTTACCACTCATTATAGCTATAACATTTTTTATATTTCTTCTTGGTGTTTTTTTATCTATCGCTTGTGTTGAACAACTTCCACAATTTGACATTTATTTTCCTCCTTCTTTAATTACATATAATTTCTATAATTAAATTATAAAAGTTTAAAAAAATTTTTCAAGTTTTTTAATTGTAATACTAAAAAATAAAAATATATATTTTATTAATATATTTATAGAAATAATAAAAATAAAATGTTAAAATAAAGCAATAAAAATATGAGTTTTATAGGAGAATTTTTCATGAAAAAAAGAATAAACAAAATCTTATATATTATAGTGGGTATTCTATCAGTTATCTTAGGAACAATTGGCATCTTTTTACCAGTTCTTCCAACTGTCCCATTTTTATTATTAGCTTTATTTTGCTTTAATCGTTCATCAGATAGATTTTATAATTATGTTAAGAATCATAAACGCTTTGGTAAAATATTAAGAGATTATGAAAAAGATAAATCTATTCCTCGAAGCGCCAAAATTAGGGGAATTATATTTTTAGGTTGCAGTATGTCCTTTTCAATTTATAAAATCCAAAGTTTACATATGAGAATATTTTTGGTTGTCATATGGATTGCAGTAACTATTCACTTACTTATGTTAAAAACTACAAAGGAGAAATAATTAATGAAAATAAAATTAGCAAAAGAAGACAGAACTATGAATTATAAAATTCAATTAAAAAATTTTTCTTTAGAAAATAAATTAATTAAAATTTTAGAAAAGAACAATATTTTCTATAAAAAAACTGAATATTTTAAAGATTTTTTCTCTTATAAGCTATTAAATATTAATAGTAAAATTATAGATTTATTAAAAAATGAAGCTGAAGATTATATAGAATCTATTCGTCCCATTTCTTTTTATTCACTTCCACTTAAAATTGATAGAGAAGAAGGATATATAGAGCCTATATGCCCAGAAAGAAATAAAAATTATACAACTTTAGGAATTCTTGATAATGGAATTTCTCAAATAAAACAATTAAGTCCTTGGATAAGAAAGGTTCATACAAGATTTCTAAAAAAAGATACAAGTTGTACTCATGGGACTTTTGTCGCCGGGATCGCTCTTTATGGAGATAAATTGGAAGGGAAAGAAATTGTCATAAACGAAGCATTTAATTTGCTGGACTCAACTGTTTTACACAGTGGAAAAATAGAAGAAGATGATTTGATAAAAAATATAGCTCTTGCTATCGAAGAAAATCACAAAGTTGCTAAAATTTGGAATTTATCTTTAAGTGTTAAATTAGACATTGATGACAATAAAATGTCAGACTTTGGAATTGTTTTAGATTATCTTCAAAAAAAATATGGAATTTTAATTTGTAAGTCTGGTGGAAATGATGGAAACTTTATGAAGGACTTACCCAAGAAGAAATTATATCACGGTTCTGATTCTCTTATGGCTCTTGTTGTCTCATCTATAAATAATAAAAACTTTTCTTCTAATTTTAGTAGACTTGGTTTAGGAGTAAAAAATACTATCAAGCCTGACATTACAAGTTATGGTGGAGAATTGTTTAAAGAAGCGGATGGAATTATGGGAATGAATGGAGTAAAATCTCTTTCTATTGATGGAGAAGTTTGTTCTTCCGCTGGAACAAGTTTTGCAACGGCTAGAATATCTGGACTTGCCACGATAATTTATCAAAATATCTGCAAGGATTTTAAAAATTTTTCTGACTTTGATGCAAATTTAATTAAAGCTTTAATAATCCATTCAGCAAAAAATATAAATAAAGATTTAACGGTTGAAGAAATTGGTTTCGGTCTGCCTTCAACTTCAAAAGAAATTTTATCTTATTTATCTAATAAAAATATAAAAATTATAAGTGGAGAGATAAAAGAAAATTTTGTGATTGATTTAGACAGTTCTTTCTTTGATTACAAAAAAAATATTAAAATTAAATGCACTCTTGTTTATGAAACAGAATTTGATTATTTTCAAAAAGAGAATTATATTTTATCAGATATAAAAATTAAAAACTTTTCAGAAAATGGAGAAAATTTAGTTAGAAAATTTGAAGCAAATATTTCAAATAATCAAGCAATAGAACTTTATTCCAATAATGATATAAAGAAAAAATTTACTTTGATTATTGAAAAAAATTAAAAAAAAGGGGGAGGCTTGGAGCTGTGCCCCGATTAAAGAGGTAAGCAGAGCCTTAGCTCAGGCGAGCCAAAAAATTTTTATATACTTTTAAATTTAATAATAAATAAGGAGATGAATATCTTGGCTCAACTAGAATTTAAAAACAACAAAGAAAGAATAGGAGCTATTTCTACATTTATAGGAGGCGTATTATGGGGAATTAATGGAACACTAGGAGGCTATTTATTTACTCAAAAAAACATTACAGCTAACTGGCTCGTTCCCCATAGATTATTTTTCGCTGGGCTTTTTATGTTAATTTTTATTTATTTCAAAGATAAAAGTAAATTATTTAAAATTTGGAGAAATAAAACTGATGCTATTAAACTAATTTTTTTCGGACTTATAGGAACTCTTGGAATTCAATATTCATACTTTATAACTATACAATATTCTAATCCAAGTGTTGCAACAATTTTACAATATTTTGGCCCAACTTTAATTTTAATTTATATTTGTTTTAAAGAAAAAAGAGCCCCGAAAAAGTATGAAATTATCTCTTTAATTCTTTCAAGTACAGGAATTTTTCTTCTTGCTACACACGGAAATTTAAATAAATTATTTATCCCACCCAGAGCTTTATTTTGGGGACTACTCTCTGCAATTATTGTTGTTATTTATACACTTCAACCAGTAAAACTTATAAAAAAATACTCCACCATTCCTGTTTTAGGATGGGGAATGATTATTGCAGGAATCTGTTTAACTTTTTTTACTCAACCTTGGAAAGAAACTGGAAATTTTGATTTAACAACTTTAATTGTATTTCTTTGTATAGTAATATTTGGAACGATAACATCTTTTGCACTTTACTCTTATGGAGTTTCAATTATTGGCGGAGTGAGAGGAAGCATGATAGCTTGTATCGAACCTGTATCTGCAACTTTTTTCTCTATAATTTTTTTAAAAACAAATTTTACATTTTTGGATTTAATTGGATTTATATTTGTCTTATCGACAGTATTTATAGTTGCATATTTTGGTAAAGAAAAATAAAAAATTTGAGGTGAATATATTGGCAGTAGTACAAGTTAATAATTTATATATGGGTTTTTCTGGAGAATGTTTATTTAAAAACATAAACTTTTCCATAGATGAAAAAGATAAAATTGGTATAATTGGAGCAAACGGAATAGGAAAATCTACTTTAATAAAATTAATTTTAGGATTAGAAACTTCTGAAGTTAATCCTGCAACAAATGAAAGAGGAACTATTTCAAAAAAAACTAATTTAAAAATTGGCTATCTTGCTCAAAATACAAAATTAAATAAAAACAATACAGTCTTTAATGAACTTATGACGGTTTTTAATCAAGTTTTGGAAGACTATAAAAAAATTCAAGAATTAACTTCAATGCTTTCACTTGAACTTGGAGATTTTGAAAAGATTATGGAAGAGCTTGGAGAAATAACAGAAAGATATGAAAGAAATGAGGGCTATTCTATCGAGTATAAGGTCAAGCAAATTTTAAATGGCTTGAATATTTCTGAGAATTTATGGAATTTAGAAATCGAAAAATTATCTGGTGGACAATCATCAAGAGTTGCTCTTGCTAAAACTCTTTTAGAAGAACCAGATTTATTAATACTAGATGAACCGACTAACCATTTAGACTTAACTTCTATTGAATGGCTTGAAAAGATTTTGAAAGATTATTCAAAAGCCTTGATTATAATTTCTCACGATGTTTATTTCTTAGATAATATTACAAATAGAATTTTTGAAATAGAAGGAAGAAAATTAAAAGATTATAAAGGAAATTACACAGATTTTTTAATTCAAAAAGAGGCTTTTCTTTCAGGAGAAGTTAAAGCTTATGAAAAAGAACAAGAAAAAATAAAAAAAATGGAAGAGTTTATAAGAAGATATAAGGCAGGAGTAAAATCAAAACAAGCTAGGGGTAGAGAGAAAATTTTAAATCGAATGGAAAAAATGGAAAATCCTGTTATTACTACCAAAAAAATAAACTTGAAATTTGATATTAAAAATCAAAGTGTAGATTTAGTTTTAGATATAAAAAATTTATCAAAAAAATTTGAAGATAAAATTCTATTTGAAAACTTAAATTTAAAAATTTATCGAGGAGAAAGAATTGGACTTATCGGAAAAAATGGAACTGGTAAATCGACTCTACTTAAAATTTTAAAAAATATTGAAAGTAAAAGTTCTGGTGTTTTTTCTATTGGAGAAAGAGTTTCTATTGGTTACTACGACCAAAATCATCAAGGCCTAGGCTTGGAAAATAATATTATTGAAGAACTCATGTATTATTTTACCCTTTCAGAAGAAGAAGCAAGGAATATTTGTGGAGCATTTTTATTTAGGGAAGATGATATTTACAAAAAAATTAAAAATTTAAGCGGTGGAGAAAAGGCAAGAGTTGCCTTTATCAAGATTATGTTAGAGCACCCAAATTTTTTAATATTAGATGAGCCGACTAACCACTTAGATATTTATTCTCGTGAAATTTTAATGAATGCTCTTGAAAAATATCCAGGAACAATCTTAGTTGTTTCTCATGATAGAAATTTTTTAGATACAGTTGTAAATAAAATTTATGAATTAAAAACTGATTCCATAGAAGTCTTTGATGGTGACTACGAAGAATATAAAAAAGAAAAAGAAAATATTAAAATTAAAAATGAAGCTAGAAACAAAGATTATGAAGAACAGAAAAAAAATAGAAATAAAATTTCTTCTCTTGAAAAAAAATTAGTTAAACTTGAAAATGAAATTCAAAAATTGGAAGAGAAAAAAGAAGAAATATCTAAAAAATATAATTTAGCTGGAGAAAAAAATCATCTCGAAGAACTTTTAAAACTTCAAGAGGAGTTAGATAAAATTGAAGAAAATATTTTAGAAAAACTAACAGAGTGGGAAGATGCAGAAAAAGAACTAAATTTATTAAATAATTAGGAGGTTTATTCTATGAAAAAAATTTTTATATTATCCATACTAGGTTTAAGTTTAATTAGTTATTCAAGTGTTACAAATGCAAAAACTAAAAATACTATCACAACTTATTCTAAAACATATAACAATTACAAAGAAGAGGGGACTCTTGTAAACAATAAAAAAAATGGAAAAATTACTTACTACAATAATGATGGAGTTCGTCAAGAAGTCCAATATGTTAACGGAATAAGAAATGGAATATCTACTTTATATTATCCAAATGGAGATAGAGAAGAAATTCCTTATCAAAAGGGAATTATAAAAGGAAATGGAACTTACTATTCAAAAGATGGAAGTATTACAAAAAGTAGTTGGACTTATGATTTAAAAACTAATACTCTCATTCAAAGTTGGGAAAGTGGGAATAAAGTTAAACTTCCTTATAAAAATGAAAAAATAAGTGGAAAAGGAATATTTTATGGTCCCGATGGCTTTAAAGAAGAAATAACTTTTTCTAATGGAATGCAACATGGAAAAGCTACTGTAACTTTTTCTAATGGTGATAAAGAAGAAAGAGAGTATAAAAACAATTCTTTAAATGGAGAGGCTTTATATATCTGGTCTGATGGTGATATGGAACTAAGACATTATGAAAATAATAAACTAAACGGTGAATCTACTTTTGTTTTTAAAAATGGAAATTTAGAGAAACATTTCTATATAAATAATGTTCTAAATGGAGCTTCATTATTTGTTTGGACTGATGGTGGCAGAGAAGAAGCTAACTATGTTGATGGAAAAAAAGAAGGAAAATCTATTTTGTATTGTCCATGTAAAGATAAAGAAGTTAGATATTATAAAAATGGAAAATTAAACGGTAAGGCATATTATTATAATTATCCTAGTGGCGAGGTGGATATAAGAGTTTATAAAGATAATATTCAAATAAAATAAATATAAAAAAATAGTTCTGGATTAAATCCAGAACTATTAAAAACTTATTCAATTTTATTATCTTAATCAAAATAGAATTTAATTTTTACTTCTACTCTATTTCTTTATACCAAGATTTTGAATTTTCAAAAATTTCTTTTATTGAAATCTCTATATTTTTACCAATTCCTAAGTCTAAATCTCTTTCAATAACTTTTCCATTCGAATTTTTGAAATAAATATTATTTCCAATTCCTTTTGCAAAAGTTTTTATTTTTTTCTTAGCTCTTATAACTTTATATGGCTGACCATTTATACTATATTTTATTTCATTACTAGTATTATTAAGAATAAAAACATCATGCTTCTTTCCAGTTATAAAAAGAATAACGGAAATAATAAGTATAGCAAGTATTAAAATAGAATTTCTATATATCTTTTTCATCTTCTATCTTACCTCCTAAATGCATTTCCATCTCTTTTCTTCTTAACATTTCTTTCTCTCTTTTTCTTCTCCACTCATACATTATAAGAACAACCGCTATTATTCCATAAGAAATAAACACTCTAAAATATTCTCCTATCTGTGCAGAACCCATTAGAGTTTTTCCCGCTCTTGGTGCTAAAATAAACATCATATGAAATAAAATTACTCCTCCTATTGCATTAGGTATTGAAGCTCTTGCAACTGATGCTCCCCCTATTAATAGAGCAGCAACCGAAAACATTCCTATTTGTTCATGTGAATTATATGTATTTACTGTTCCCAAATTTTGTAAGTAAATTATTTGTCCTATTCCAGCTAATACTGTTGAAATAATAATAGCATAAATCCTAATCTTATTAACTTCTATTCCAGAAGCTTTAGAAACTTCCATATCTTGTCCAACTGCTCTCATATCTTGACCAATTTTAGTTTTTCTAAACCAAATTATGAAAAAGCAAAGTGCTACTATAAATAAAATCGTAAGTGTTGGTATTGTATATCCGCCTATATTTATAGCAAAAGTTCTGTCTAAACTCTTCGCTATTTCTGAAAGATTTACACTATTTCTGATTCCTCTACCTGATGATAGTAAAATAGATTTATCTTTTATAGGAATTATATTTCCCATAGAATATAAAACTATAAGTTGATAAACTCCATTTATAAAGAAGCCCAATATCATTGAAGTTATCATCTCTCTACCTTTTGCTCTGTTTAAAACTACTCCTCCTAAATATCCTAAAAGCATTGAGAAAGGAATAGAAAGAAGCATTGCTAAGAAAACTCCTTGTAAACCTAATATATGCCAGTTAGATATAAATATTAGTGCTAACTGTCCACCCATAGCACCTAAAACTATTCCAAAATTTAATCCCATCCCTGCTACAATAGGTATAAGTAAAGATAGAACTAAAAATAAATTCCTCGACATTCTAAGCATAATTTCTCTAATTATATAAGTTGTACTCAACCCTGAAAGAGGAGCTATTGTTAATATTATAATCGCCATTAAAATAGGGACACTGTTATCTATTAAAAAGTTCTTAATTTTATTATCCACGACTTCCTCCTTCCGTTCTAGTCAAAGCATAAAGTATCATACCATTAGAAATTATTATTCTAACAGTTTCTGACATATCTGTTTGAATTATTGCATTAAAAACAGTTGGTGTCATCGTAAGTATTCCTTGAAATAAAAACGTTCCAATTATTGCATGCCAAATTGTTACTCTGTTTACTGAAGCTCCACCTATAAGAATAGCTGCTATAGCTGGAAATGCCATGAAAAACGGAGCTAAATATAACTGAACAAATCCAAAACTTTGTTGATAAACTATTATTCCAATTGCCGCTAAAACTGTGGATAAAATAACTGATTGAGTTCTACTCTTATCTATATTTAATCCTGTTGAGTTAGCAAATTTATTATTTTTTCCTACTGTACTTATTGCCATTCCTGTCCTTGTTCTAAAAAATAACCAAATTCCTAGAGCAAATAATAAGAAAAATAATATACTTCCAACTGGTATAAATTCGCTAATTTTACCAAAAGGTATATTTAAAATATCTTTCCAATATTTTTCTATACTTATTGTTGTTCTAAGACCTGAGCCTCCATAAGCCCAAATCATATCTGGTTTTTTGAATGGCAATATAAGCCACATTATACACATAAAAGCAACTGATGAAAAACCTATATATGTAGCTATCATCATTTCACTTCCTTTTACCTTATTCAAAATAATTCCATATACCCAACCAAAAAGAAAAGAAAATGGTAGGGCCATTATGATTGCCATTGTAAAACCTAAAAGTCCTGTAAAACCAAGTTCTAAACTAAGAAGTACGCCTAAAAGTCCCGCTTCTATTCCAAGTGGGATTCCAAAATTTAATCCTGCTCCAGATTCTATCATTGGAATTAAAGATAAAACCAAAATAGCATTCATTCCAAATCTTGCAAATGTATCTGCCAGTGAATTCTTTAAAGATATTCCAACAAAAGGTGCAACTGTATAAGTAAGTAAAAGAAAAGTAGTTATAATTAAACGAGGCCAACCTATTTTTTGTACAAGTTTATTTAATTTGTCCATTATCTTCCCCCTTAACTCCAACCATAAGTTTTCCAAATTCTAATATATCTGCTTTTGGAGAAAGTATTCCTTCAACTTTACCTTCGTTTATAATTGCTACTCTATCACAGATACTTCTTAATTCTTCAATTTCAGAAGAAGTTACTATTATAGTTGTTCCTTTTTCTTTGTTATATTCTTTTAAAGTATTTAAAACTAATTGCTTAGCTCCAACATCTATCCCTCTTGTTGGTTCAGAAACGAATAAAACCTCCGGTTCCATAGTAAAAGCCTTGGCCATACATACTTTTTGTTGGTTTCCTCCACTTAATTCACTAACTTTTTGATTTTCATTCATACATCTTATTTCTAACTTGTCTATATATTTTTTTGCATTTTCTTCAACTAATTTTTCATCAATTAAATTAACTCCAAAAAAAGTTTTAAAAAATTCTTTCTTTACTTGCATTGCTGGATAAGCAATATTATGTGCTATTGTTTCATCTAGTAATAAGCCTGTTCCTTTTCTGTCTTCTGAAACAAAAAATAAACCTTTCTCTAATGTTTTCGCTGGAGAATTTAATTTTAATTTTTCTCCTTTATATTTTACTTTCCCACCAGATAAATACAATCCCATTATACCGTTAGCTATTCCAATTTTACCTTGTCCTGCCATTCCTCCTAAACCTAATATTTCTCCTTTTTTTATATCTATATTAAGTTTTTTTACTGTTTCTCCCGGCATATCAACCCATAAATCTCTTACTTCAATTATATTTTCTTTTTCTTCTAAAGTATCTTTTTCTTCACTAGAAGAATTTTCCATTTTTCTTCCAATCATCCATTCAGTTATTTGATTTACGTCTGTTGATTTAGTTTCAACTGTATTTATTAAATTTCCATCTCTTAGTACAGTAACTTTATCTGCTACTTCCATTATTTCATGTAATCTATGAGTTATAAAAATTATTGAGATCCCTTTTTCAGAAAGATGTTTAATCGTTTGCAACAAAATATCTGCTTCTTCCTCTGTTAAAACAGCTGTTGGTTCATCCAAAACTAACAGTTTTGTATTTTCTCTTTCAATCTCTCTTGCTATTTCAGTAAACTGTTTATAGGCAACTGCCATTTCACTAATCTTTTCATTCCCAGACATATCAACGCCTAGTTTAGAAATGGCCTTTTTTGATCTCTCCATATTCTGTTTTTTATCTATTTTATTTACACTATCTCCGAAAAAATATCTAGCTATATCTTTTTTTGTAGATTCTCTATTTAAAACTATATTTTCATTCACTCTAAATCCCGGTATCAAGGAAAATTCTTGGTGAACCATTCCTACACCAGATTCAAGTGCATCAAAAGGAGATTTAAAATTAACCTCTTCTCCATTCAAAAATATCTTTCCATTATATCCGCCAGTTTCTCTTATAACATCCATTCCAAAAATAATTTTCATAAGTGTTGATTTTCCAGCACCATTTTCTCCAACTAGACCTATAATTTCTCCAGCTTTAATTTCAAGATTAATGTCTTTTAAAACCGTATTTTCTCCGAAAGATTTTGAAAGATTCTCTATTTTTAATAAAACATTATCCATATCTATATCTGCTCCTAATATTATACAAAATTAATTAGGAGGGAGTAGTCCCTCCTAAAATCATTTTTTTATTTTTTTCCTATTTTTTTATCTTAAAATATTTTTCAGGAATTTCTACTTCATTCATATGTAAGTAACCTTTTCCAAATACATAAGTATCTTGATAAAGTAAGAAGAAATTATCTTTTTCTACTCCATCAGCATCTGTATATCTTTTTCCATTCCATCCAGCTCCGGGAGTGAATTTTTGGTAAGATGCTAGTAGATTTTTGAAATCATCTACAGGAGTTTGGTTTTCAATATTTTTCATAGCTACATCAACTAATGCTTCAACAGTAGCAAAGTTATAAGAATATGCCCAAGTTCCCATTCTATCTTTTCCACCAGCTTTTAAAACTGATTTTTCAACTTTATCTAATATTTTTGGCCAGTTTCCTTTTTCAGAATCATCAAATTTTATTCCTAAAGCTCCAGGATATCCCATTGTTGGAGATGGTAAATCTGCTTCTATAAAATATCCACCATGAGCCGCTATTTGTTTTAATAAAGGTTCAGTTTGTGCATCATTTGTTGCAAAGAAAGCAACATTTTTACCATATTTTTCTATCCAGTTAGGAACTTGTTCTAAGATAAATTGTTGTGCTCCTGGAACTCCAACATCACTTACTGGATCTGGTGCTGACATTTCTATGTATTCCATTCCTAAATCTTTTGCAGTTTCTTTCATTATTGCTCTTCTTCTAGCTATCAATTCATAACTTAAATGTCTAGGGAAAGAAATATGCATAAATTTATCTGCTCCTAAATCTTTCGCAGCTTTTATTATTAAATATCCTCTTGCTACACTATCAGGATTTACTATTAAATCTGCTGCTGAAGACATTAAATCTGGATCTTCATGTGGATTACTTACCATAAGTAATATTTCTGGTCTTTTTTCTCTTATAGCTTTAAATGCTGAGTATGTCCCCGGAATTCCTTCTCCAACTATTATTGCTCTCATTTCTGGATCATCTGCTAACGAAACTATTTGAGATATTGTAGTTTCTTGTTCTTGCATAAAATTATCAGGATTAGTTATATGAATAATTTTTCCTCCATCTTTAACCGATCCATATTCTTTCATAACTGATTCAGCACCTCTTAATGAATCTTCCGATTGAGAAACAGTTGGTGTAACTATACCTATATGGTAATTTGTTTTACTTTCTTCTACCTTAGCTACTTCTTCTTTCTTCTCTTGAGCATCAGCTGGTGCTTCTTTCTTTCCTCCACAACCTACAAGTAGAAGAGAAACAGCTAAAAAACCAAATAACATTTTTTTAAATTTCATAAAATTCCTCCTTTTAAATCACCGTCTTATTTTTTTATTATTTTTCGTCTAAAAAAATAGACAGCTTAAAATAATTTCTCTTATTATACATTTTTTTAAAGATTATGTCAATTTTTTTATCTATTAAGATAAATTTATGTTCCTATGATAAACACTTTAATATTATTACTTTTTATTTAGTTCTCACTCATTTTTATTTTTTATCATATTTAGTTAAATTATTATTTATTATTATTGTTTTTAATCTTTTTGCGTAGATATTTTTAACTTCAGAATAATTTGCTAAATATTTTATAAGTTTAACAGAATCTTTACCCTCTCCAATAGCTTTTCTTAAATCAGAATAACTTGTATGTCTAGCTAAAGTAAGTATATATTCTTCTACTGAATCTTGAATATTTTTATATCTTTTATAGTATTGATTCTTTCCAACCTTAACAGACTTAGTTGAGTCTTTTGTAAATGAACGCATTCCAAATAAGTTATTTGCTTCTCCTGCTAATTTACTTCTTCCCCAACCACTTTCAAAGGCTGCTTGACCTAAAATAAATGATTTTGGTGGAACTACCATTTTTGAAATTAAAGTTTCTAATTTTGCATTTTTAACTTTGTATTTTTTTAACATTTCATCTAAAAATTTTTCTTCTTTTTCATTTATTTTCTTATTATTTATTTTTTTTGCCAAAAGTATTTTTACAGTAACTTTTTCTTTTTGAATACCATTTTCTATCTCATTTATAATAGGTATCAAAGTTTCTATAAAAATTTTCTTTTTATTCTTACTTTTTTTAAAATCTTTTGCCTGCTCTATTTTTATCGAGCTTTTTTCTACTTTATAACTAGTAGTTTTTGAATTGCTAGTTACAAAAAAAGATAAACTTGTAAAAATAAATATTCCTAAAATAATTACTTTTCTCATTTCCCCTCTTTTCTACATAAATTTATTACTTGTTACTTATTAGTTTTTTTATTCTAGCATAAATTATTACTTTTAACAAATTTATTAAACTTTCTCCCACTACTTTAAAAACTATTTTAATTTTTATTTTCTATTTAGACTTTAATTTTAATTTGATTTTTATTCTTAATTTTTTAATTCTGTGAACCTGTTTCTCTGTAGTTAGGGTTCGCCCTCTTATAAATTCTTAAAACTTTATTCAATTTTTTTCAAGAGCCTTTAAAATTTCTCAGTAAAAACTTGTAATGAGTTTTAGAAAAATCTTGCGTGTTTTGAGCGTAGCGAGTTTGCAAGTCTTACTTAACGAATTAAAGTTTTTAT
>PDWI01003364.1_pt1 | contig 22622 bp, 14 predicted proteins | sample 1430891 | NCBI WGS metagenome assembly PDWI01 (sample SAMN01162508, study PRJNA174530) | Oral metagenome, whole genome shotgun sequencing project. | biome: Marine environment; feature: Marine mammal; material: Swab sample of the gingival sulcus; isolation source: swab sample of gingival sulcus... | reverse complement strand
GCATTCTGGGTCCTTTTCTTTTAGGTATGATAGTTTAAGGCTTAGAACAACCTGTGCCTGAACGCCAGTAGATAGAGACGAAAACGGCAAAGTAGCTCCCGTCCTAGAATCAACAAAGGCTATAACGCCTACATCTCCTACTCCTATGCTAACATGAGTATCAGGAGCTATCTTCTTATAATATGAGTTAGCATTCCCTATGTAAGAAGGTTGCATCTTTGACTTTAAAATATTCTCCATATCAGAAATTAGCTTAGCTTCAATTAGCAGTGAGTTATATTTTTCCATAATTTCTAGGTTTCTAGCCCTTAAACTAGACCTTAAATCAAGCAATTCATCATGGTTATAAAAAGAATACTTATGATTTGGTATGATAATTGAATTTTCAAGTCCTACCCTTAGCCCCTCTATACTAGATACCATGGATACCCGCTTCTCTCTTAGAGCCTTTAAATCACTCTCTAAAGCGCTTTGCTCCACCTCTTTTAAGGGAGATTCTAAGTCTATCTCCTTGTTTTTTGCAGCATTTAAAATCTCCGCCATCTCCCTACGATTTGCCTCTGCAGCCGTCCTAAGAGACTGTATTTCAGAGTAGTCAATCGTTCCTAAATTAGTTTCAAAATTAATCAATAAGGATGATCGTTCAGACTCTAATAATGATAAGTCTTGCCTAAGGTCTTCAAGCTTAGATTCCAGTTCAGAACCTCGATTTATATTGAGTATTATAGTATCTGACCTATCTATAAAAGACTCTGCCAATCTCACTTGGTCAAGCCTAGCCAAGGATGTGAAATAAGATATATCCTTATGAGAATTGAAGAACCTGTCTAGGTCGATTTTTACACCCTCATTTTCTTTCCTTATTTTTTTGTATTCAGATACCTCTCTAAGAGTATTCATTATAAGAGTTTCAGCATCATATGAAATTTTTTCTCCAGAAAAAATTATATCCTTAGCACGAACAATTTTTTGGAGTTCTGATGTCATACCTCCCTTGGCAAATTCAAAATTCTTTTTTAAAACCCCTTTAGCATCCCTATCCTTTTTTCTGAGAACTAAGTAATATCCTATGGACCCTATGGCTGATAAGAGGAAGATCATAGAAATAAATATATCCAAATCAAAGGCAAGTCCTATAAAAAACAAGATGGTCGATACTATTCCAGATACTATAAACGTTAGCGAAAATCCCCTGTAATTTAACTTAGGTTCACTTGACCCCAGTTTTTTGTAAGATTCAATCTGTTCTTTTACCAAGTCCACGTCTATGTCACGTAGATCCCCAGAGACCTCAGATGCCAAGTTCTTTTCCATAACCTTAATATCATCATCTACTTCAAATGACGATAAAAGCGCCTTAAACGTCCTCTTTAACGATAAATTTTGGGAATTTGAATACTCGCAGAGATCGATCAGCCTTTTATCCCCAGTAGTTTTCCCTATGGAATCTAGTTCGGATTCTCTTTCCTCTATCTGTGTAGATAGGCTTTCTATCTTAGATTCAAGAGAAGTTAGGGCATCATATGATGGAAGGGTCCCTAAGGTATCATAAGATTTTTCCCTTCTCTCTGAAATGAGTTTTAAGTACCTAGATTTTAAGTCGTTTTCAAAAACTATGTCCTTTGATTTTTTGAGTTTTGCTTCCATATCGGCAATCTCATTTTCCAATGACTTAAGTTCTAAGACCAAATCTTGACGAAGCTTGTAATTTTTTGCCTTCTCTTCTTCGTCATTTTTCAGCCTAGTAATAAGAGCCGTTATTTCCTCTATTTCCAGTTCATTCCTTCTAAATTCAGACTTTGAATTTCTATTATTTGTGTAAAGGGCTTCCATCTCATTTTTTATATCAGATTTAACGCTATCTAGGGTAGGTCCCTTATAATCAATCATATCAATATACGATATATCCCTATCCTCTACCATAGACAAAAAAGTCCTGTGTTCTTCCAAACTATTGGAATCCAAAAACAAGAGATTTGAATCCAGATCCGGAATTTCGAGGTTCTTGATTTCGGCGTAAATAGGAATAGCTGGTTTATTGGAAATTCCCTTATTTTTATCTTCAAAGATAATCTTTCCACTCGCCCTCTCACCTAGGTGTTTTCTCTCTATAAGCAAATCAGAATCTGAAAATTGAATCCCCATGTTGAAGTCTATATTTTCAAAATCATTGGGTAGGTACTCGTAATTTTTAACCTTTGAAAAGCCATAGAGCCCCCTCTTAATAGCCTCTATGCTGGTTGTCTTACCAAATTCGTTGTCAAAGACCATCTGATTAAAGCCTGAAGAAAAGGTAATGGCATAATCCTTAAGAGAGCCAAATGCCTTTATGTTGAGGTCTTTAATCCACATTTTGACCCTCCAACCTATCCAAGATAGCATTTTCAAGATCGTACTTTTCAAGTATTTCAACAAGGGATACAGGCGAGTCAAATGCCGATCTCATTTTAAGAGAACCATCAGAGTAAGCTACTTTAAACCCCTCAACAGCTTGAGATAGTGCATATTTAAGCTCTTCTGGAATGCAAGATTCAGACCTATCTTTTGGCTTAACTACAAAGTCAAGCCTATGAACGCCCGCTTCTGATATACCAAAGATGTACTCCATCATCTCCATATCTGCCTTACCGTTTGGAACAACTGGTTTATCTAAAGAAACCCTCAATCTGAATATAGGATCTGTATCAATAGAATCAAGTATATTTTCGACTTCAGTTTTAAGTTTAAAGGCTAAGTCTCCCCTATTCTCTGGGCTTAGTTCTAAACTAATGTCAAAAACCCTGTGCTTTGTGAAAACCCTCTCTTGTATAGAAAGAGGTCCCTTATCAGAAATCTCTACATCTAGGGCAAACTTTTCACCTAATTCATCATAACCCTGGGGAAATGTACAGCCCGGATAGACTATGCCCTTGCCAAAGTCTTTGTGTTTGTGGATATGGCCAAGTGCAAAATAATCATAAAATTTATTTTGTAATATGCTAGAGCCTGCGTTGTAATAGGGGGTATTAGGAGGGGTAATTCCATCTGAAACTTCCCCGTGCAAAACACCTATAGCTATGTCTTCATCCCCTCTTTCTGGAAAATCTGAACCCACTACCCTAGATGGTTGGATGGTTCTATACCCTATACCATATACCGCAACTTTTTTTCCACCATATAAAAATTCTCGTTTCTCTACCCTATCATTGGTAAAAAGAATAAATCTTTCATTTTCAACAAAACTTGTAAAGTCACTATCTTGAACCCAATAATCGTGGTTTCCCGTAGCATATATGGCAAATCCTCCAGAATTTAAAACACCTTCGATACAGGATTCTATAAACCTTAGGTTGTATGCACTGACATCTCTGGATTCAAAAATATCCCCAGCTAAAATGAGACCATCATATTCTCCACTAGCAAGGGATTCTCTGATTCTCTTCATACCAGATTCCACGGACAACCTTATTTTTTTTATAGCATCTGGACTAAAAGATGATAGTTTTACACCTAAATGCAGGTCAGAGATATGCAAAATTTTCATAGTTTCTCCAATTCAAATAGGATAAATTGAATACCAACAAGTTAAGGTTTTAGGGGTCTTTTAGAAGGTATCCCCACCCTTCTGGGATATTTATCTGGAGTTTTGCCTATCTTTTTAATAACTAAGATAGCAAACTCTACACCTCCATCCATAGTATAGATAAGGGTATCATGGTGCTCTACTCCCAAAACACTCATTGCAAATTCAGCGTTTTTTAATTCTTCTAAATATCCAGCTCCCTTATAGGCGTAGAATATCCCACCCACTTTAAGGGTTGGAACCACGTATTCCAAAAGCACATTTAAAGGCGCAAGCGCCCTAGATACGGCATAGTCAAATAATGCCCTATATTCACAATCTCTGGCAAATTCCTCAGCCCTCATATCGCTTAGTTCAACGTTTTCTAAGCCTAATTCATTCCTCACATCATCCAAAAAAGATATGCGTTTTTTAAGTGAATCCACCAGCACAAAGTCAGCATCTGAAGATAATGCAAGGGGAATACCCGGAAGACCTGCTCCACTACCCATATCAACGACCCTATCCCCTTCTTTAAACCTGACAAAATTTAAAAGGGTTAGGCTGTCTACTATGTGACGTTCTATAAAAAGATCATCGGAAGTAGCACCAGTCAAATTCATACGTTTATTAGCCTCTAATACCATATCCGTATACCTTAGTAATTTTGACAATTCAGCATCCTTCAAAATATCAGAAACTGGTTCTATATCTGCCTCAGTCTTATAATCAATAGCGTTTAAATACTTTAATATTCTATCCATAATCAGAACTTCTCCAAGACTAATTATCAGAGCTTCTCTTAGCCTGTCTCTTTCTCTCTAGGTATACCATCAGAACGGACACATCGGCAGGAGAAACCCCTGAAATTCTGCTTGCCTGCCCTAGGGATCTAGGTCTTATAGAGTTTAGCTTTTGCCTAGCCTCTATTCTAAGGTTTTCTATCTCTTCATAGTCTACATCATCTGGAAGTCTCTTGTTTTCCATAGACTTAAACTTTTCCACCTGTTGTCTTTGCTTTTCTATGTATCCAGAATACTTTATCTGTATCTCGCACTGCTCTTTAACAGCTCTCGGTATATCTGGAGGAGCATATGGGTCTAACTTAGCTAGGTCAGCATAGCTTATGTTAGGTCTCATAAGAAGCTTATCCGCATAGAGAGAAACCTCTGGCTTTGCAAAGCCCTTTTCCTCAAATAGGTCTTCTAATACCTCTGCAGTAAACTTGGTATTTGATAACCTCTTCATCTCTTCTTCTATCATATGGCGCTTGGCTAGGAAACGCTCATACCTTTCATCGCTTACAAGACCTATCTCCCTGCCCATGTCTGTAAGTCTAAGATCTGCGTTGTCCTGTCTTAAAAGAAGCCTGTATTCACACCTTCCAGTCATTATTCGGTAGGGTTCATTTGTCCCCTTTGTAACGAGGTCATCTATCAAAACACCTATATACGCCTCCGACCTATCTAAGACAAAGTCATCCAAACCATCTAGACTTCGAGCGGCGTTTATACCAGCTATAAGCCCCTGACAAGCCGCCTCTTCATATCCGCTAGAGCCATTTGTTTGGCCAGCAAAGTAAAGGCCTTCTGTATCCTTGTGTTTTAAAGCAGGGGTTAGCGAAAGTGGGTTTATACAATCGTACTCTATAGCATAGGCGGGTCTCATTATTTCGCAATTTTCAAGACCAGGTATTGTATGCATAAATGAATGTTGAACGTCTTCAGGAAGGCTAGAACTCATACCCTGTATATAGAGTTCTCCAGTATATTCACCCTCAGGCTCTACAAATATCTGGTGCCTAGCCCTATCTCTAAACCTATTTATCTTATCTTCTATGGATGGACAGTACCTCGGTCCAACCCCCTCTATCACACCAGATGCCATAGCGCTTAAATGGGTGTTTTTCTCTATTATTTCGTGGGTTTCTCCGTTTGTGTAAGTTAGGTAACAGGGTATCTCTTCAAAGTCTACTTTTTCAGTCATAAAGGAAAAGAATACTGGGTTCTCATCTCCGTGCTCGACTGACATCTTATCAAAGTCTACAGACCTTATGTTAACCCTGGCTGGGGTCCCAGTCTTAAACCTACGCATATCAAAGCCCTTATCCCTTAAACTTACTGCAAGCTGGTTTGTGGGCTTCATCCCAGATGGCCCGCTTTCAACGATGCCCTCTCCTATGTATATCTTGCCTGCCAAAAATGTTCCCGTTGCGATTATAACCCTAGGCGCCTTATAGATTGCACCTATTGATGTAATGACCCCTTTAACTGCCGAATCCTCTATTATAAGGTCTATTACCTCACCCTCTTTCAAGTAAAGGTTGTCCTGTCTTTCGAGGGTTTTTTTCATCTCTGTATGGTACTTCTGTTTATCTGCCTGCGCTCTAAGAGAGTGTACAGCAGGCCCCTTCTTGGTATTAAGGGTCTTTATCTGAACAAGGCTCTTGTCTATATTTACACCCATCTCCCCACCTAGGGCGTCTATCTCCCTGACTATGTGGGCCTTACCCGTTCCACCTATAGAAGGATTACAAGGCATCATTCCAACACTGCCAAGATCGCTAGCCAAGACTAGGGTCTTCTTTCCAAGCCTAGATGCTGCTAGAGCCGCTTCACAACCAGCGTGGCCTACCCCAACAACTATCACATCGTATTTACCAAGTTCATAAGTTCGCATAAATTCTTCCCTCTACTTGCCCAAGCAAAATTTTTCAAATATCCTATTTATAACATCTTCATCTACCGACTGCCCAGTTATTTCACCTAGGCTATCATAGGCGTTTATCAAGTCTATCTCTATCAAATCAAGAGGCATACCTCCATTTATAGCATCTAGTGCCAAATTTACGGATTTTTTAGCCCTTGTTATAGATGATAGGTGCCTCTGATTTATTGCAAATTCACCATCTTTTGAATGAATTGTTCCTCCTGAAACTATCTCTAAAAATAGTTTTTGAAGACTGTCCAAACCGATGTTTTCCTTTATAGATATTTCCAATACCTCTACATTTTTTGCCACTTTTTTAACGTCTTCTACGCTTATAACAGGATCTAAATCCACCTTGTTTAAGAGAACTATAGACTTCTTCATATCTGATAATTCTAGCATTTCCCTCTCAGCGGTGCTTATCTCTTCAGCTGCAGATAAGACTATTATAACAACATCTGCCTCATTAAAAATTTCCTTAGATTTCTCTACTCCAATTTTTTCAACCAGGTCTTCGGTGTCCCTTATACCCGCTGTATCTATTAGGTGGACTGGAACTCCAGCTATGCTGACCCACTCCCGAAGCACGTCTCTTGTAGTTCCCGGAATGTCGGTTACAATCGCCCTGTCTTCCCTTAAAAGGTAATTCATGAGCGAAGATTTCCCCACATTTGGAACCCCTATTATAGCCATGGAAACGCCTTCTCTTAAAAGCCTTCCCCGCTGGAAGCTATCTATAAAGTAATCAAACTTTTCTGAAACTCCCTCTAAGGAAAGCCTTATCTCTTCTCTCTCTATCTGTTCAATATCCTCATCGGGATAGTCTATGCTGACTTCTATCTTTGCAAGGAGGTCTGTAAGGGTTTCTGTAAGATGAGAAACCTCTGACGCTATACCACCCCTTAGCTGTTTTAATGCTACGCTAAATCCCTTTGGTGTCTTTGCAGAAACCATATCCATCACAGCTTCCGCTTGGGATAGGTCTATACGCCCACCTAAAAACGCCCTCTTTGTAAATTCTCCTCGTTCTGCCGGCATAGCTCCTAAGGATACGAATAAGGAATTTATCTCAATTAGTACCGCGATATTTCCATGGCATTGGATTTCCACCACGTCTTCAGTGGTATAAGAAAATGGCGCCTTAAAATAAACCGCCATGACTTCGTCGAACAATTTTCCCTCGTAAAGTATGTGTCCGTAAACCATTCTTTGAGAGGGATAGGAAGATAAGTTTCCGCCTCTTTTGGGAACAAAGACCCTATCTACCAAACTTATGGCTTCATTTCCACTCAGCCTTATAACGCCAATAGCCCCTTCAGATGAAAGGGGCGTAGCGACTGCAACTATAGTGGAAGCGTGTATAGGTTTCACCTAGTGCCTCCTTTATTTTAGGTATATGATTACACTCCTGAATGGCTCTTCACCTTCACTTCTAGTAGTTACTAGCTTGTTTCTCTGTAGAGCGGAGTGAACAATTCGCCTTTCGTAGGGGTTCATTGGATCTAGTTTTATCTCTCTCTTTGTCTTTATAACCTTGGTTGCTACATTCCTAGCAAGCCTTTCAAGGGAATTATCCCTCTTTTTTCGGTAACCTTCGACATCAAATACTATCCTCTTGATGTCATCCTTGTCCCTACCTCTGTTTACCATAAGAGAAAGTAAGTACCTTATAGAATCAAGGGTCTTGCCATGTCTTCCTATCAATATTGAAAGGTCTTCTCCCTTTACGTCGATATTTATGGTCTTATCACCCTCTTTTACATTTACTTCTATATCTCTCTCAATATTGCTGGCTATCTGACCTATGAAATCCCTTATTACATCTTTAGCGTCTCTTATCAGTTCAGGGTTAGCCCCAGAAACTTGATTTTCAAAACCCTCTTTAGAGGGAATTTCTTTTGAAGGTTCAGAAGTATCAATTGCTTCAGGTTTTTCAGCTTCTACCCCAAGTTCTTCTTCTGTAGAGCTTGGCTTTACCGTATCTAAGGCGTCTGGAACATCTGGCACGCCTTCTTTTAAAGTAGCTACAACCCTAACTTCTTTTTGCTTCAAAAATCCAAATAAGCCTTTATTTACCTCGTCTATCTCTATATCTATATCCTCTATAGACACCTTCATTACCTTTAATATATCTTCAATTGCTTCTTCTGCAGACTTTGCTACAGATTCATATCTTCTCATTATTCTGCCTCCTTAACAAACTGATCTCTCTTTAATACAAATTGCTGAGCTATTCTAAACAGCGTTCCTGTGAACCAATAAAGAACCAAACCAGCTGAAAGACTGTTGGAGAACATTAAGATCATAAGGGGCATTATAATCTTCATAGTTCCCATTGAACCAGCACCGCCCTGTTCAGGGCTAGTCTTAGGAGTCATAACCTCCATTTGTACATATGTTAGAATAGAAGTGAGAATCGGCAATAATCCTGGCAAACTCTTAGCGAAATCTCCGCCCATTATATTTGAAAGTTGATCGGGGAGTGATAGATTTTTTATCCAGAAGAATCCCTGAGTAATAGCCTCTGATCCAACCTTTTCATTACCCATAAACACGTGGGCTATAGGATCTTTCATAACCGCAAATAAGGCTAGTATTATTGGAAGCTGAATGATTAGAGGGAGGCAACCTGCAAGTGGATTTACATCGTGTTCAGAATAGAGCTCCATCATCTTTTTGTTCATTGTCTCTTTGTCGTTTTTATATTTCTTTTGAATTGCCTTTAATTCTGGCTGAATCTTCTGCATATTTGCCGTAGATTTAATCTGCTTTAAAGTAAGTGGCAAAATCATAAGGTTGAATATAATGGTCATCAATATTATTGACAGAGAATAATTCCCCGTAAAGTTATAAAGACTCCTTATAATCCAACCAAAAAAATCATAAAATATTCCCATATTCCCTCCTAATATCTTTGAATCTACGATGGGTATAGGTGTTACTTAAGCGGATCGTAACCACCCTTGCTAAAAGGATGGCAACGCAAAATCCTTTTTAATGCGAGATAAGATCCTTTGATTGCTCCATATTTTTCGAGAGCTTCGATAGTATACTGCGAACAGGTTGGATAAAACCTACAAGTAGGTGCCTTTAATGGCGAAACCCGCCGCCTGTAAAACTTGACTATAGAAATCAAGATTGTTTTCATTTTTATCTCACTAACTTAATTTGCCTACGACGTACGTAAAATTTTTCTTTATCATATCGTACGTGGCCCCATTCGCCCTAACTCTGGCGACAAACACGTAGTCGTAACCATCTTCTAATTTGCCGTATCCTTCGTATATAGCTTGTCTTATAAGGCGTCTAGCCCTATTTCTCTGTACGGCATTTCCCACTTTTTTACTTACTGTTATTCCTATTCTCTTGTCAGATGCTTTTCTTTTATTTTTCTCAAACTTCTTGGATCTTTTTTTTGCACTAACCTTATAAGCTACCATTAGGTGTCCTACTACTCTTTTCCCCTTCTTGTAAGCCCTTACAAAATCATCATTCTTTTTTATAGTTTCGTACTTCATATTAATCTCGGCTATATGCAAAAAAAGAGCACAACCAGTGCTCTAAGCAGACAATCTCTTTCTGCCCTTTTGTCTTCTTCTTCTAAGCACATTTCTTCCGCCATTAGATTTCATTCTCTTTCTAAATCCGTGCTCAACAGATCTTTGCTTCTTCTTAGGCTGGTAAGTTCTTTTCAATTTGAGTCCCCCTTCATTTAATTATAACAAGTGCACTTCAAAACATTCCGTGCACAAAAAAACTTTTTTTGAACGCAACTAACATTATAGCGAGATATTCAATATATGTCAAATCATATTTTAAAGCACAGAGAATTCTATTTTCCCGTCCTTCATAGAAAGATTTAAAATACTTCCCGTCTTTACCTCGCCCCTTAGATACATCTCTGATATTTCATCTTCAATAAGGCTCTGTATCTTCTTTCTTAAAGGTCTAGCACCGTACTTAGGCTCAAATCCTACATCAACTAAGTAGTCTTTTACCTCTTCAGATATCTTGAGATCTATAAGCTTTTCTTCACAATCTGAATAAACCTCTTTTAACTGTATATCTACAATCTTTCTGACATCGTCCTTATTAAGAGACCTAAAGTCTACGATTTCATCTACCCTTCCCAAGAATTCAGGTCTGAAGAATTCCTTAAGAGCCGCCCTAACCTGACCAGCCTTTGATTCATCTGAATCTTGCTTAAAACCAAGCCCAGCTGACTTATGACTGGTGCCAGCATTCGATGTCATAATGAGCACAGAATGCTCAAAGTATACAGTTCTTCCCTTTGAGTCTGTGAGCCTTCCATCATCCAGTATCTGCAAAAGCATATTGAATATGTCTGGATGCGCCTTTTCTATTTCGTCAAATAATACAACTGAATATGGCTTACGCCTTATCCTCTCTGTAAGCTGTCCACCATTGTCAAAACCTACGTATCCAGGAGGCGCTCCTATTAGCTTAGATACAGTGTGCTTTTCCATATATTCACTCATATCAAGCCTTATAACAGCATTTTCATCTCCAAATAGTTCCTCTGCCAAGGTCTTTGTAAGCTCGGTCTTCCCTACGCCAGTAGGTCCTACAAAGATAAATGATGCAGGTCTCTTTCTGGACTTAAAACCAGCCCTACGCCTTCTAACCGCCTTTGCAACGGTTTTAACAGCATTATCCTGACCTACAACCCTTCTTTCGAGCCTATGTTCAAGCTCTATGAGTTTGTCTGCCTCTTCTTCACTTATCTGGGTAACTGGAATTCCTGTCCACATCTCTATAACATGTGCTATGTCTTCCTTAGACATCCTAAATTCAGACATCCTCTTTTGGATCTCCTCTATTGATTTTCTGAGATGAACTTCCTTCTGTTTGTACTTTGCTGCCTCTTCAAACTTATCATTTATAGAAGCTTCTTCCTTTTTAGTAACGACATCTATAAGTTCATCATTTAGCTGTTTTAACTCTGTAAAATCAACATTTTTGAGGTTTAACATAGCTCCAGCTTCATCTATAAGGTCTATTGCCTTGTCTGGCAAAAACCTGTCATTTATATACCTAGCTGACAGTACTACTGCTTGCTCACAAATCTCATCCGGGATAGACACGCTGTGGTGTTCCTCATAATAGGGTTTGATTCCCTTTAGAATCTCTATACTATCTTCTATTGTAGGCTCATCTACCATAACCCTTTGGAATCGCCTTTCCAAAGCAGAATCTTTCTCTATGTGTTTTCGATATTCTTCTATTGTAGTTGCACCTATTATCTGGATATCTCCACTAGCCAGGGCAGGTTTTAGTATATTAGCAGCATTCATTATACCGCCCACAACTTCACCCGCACCAACTATATTATGTATTTCATCTATCGCCAAAACTATGTTCCCAGCCATCTTAGCCTCTTTTATTATGGCGTTCATTCTAGATTCAAACTGCCCTCTAAACTGGGTTCCAGCAACGATTGAGGTTAGGTCAAGCTGGTAAATCCTGAGCTCTTTTATCCTGTTCGGAACGTCTCCATTTACTATTTTTAAGGCAAGACCTTGGGCAATAGCTGTCTTACCCACACCTGGTTCGCCTATAAGTACAGGGTTGTTTTTATTTCTGCGGGCAAGAATCTGTATAACCCTCTCTATCTCTCTTTCCCTTCCAACGACCATATCTATATTGCCAGCCTCTGCAAGGGCATTTAAATCTTCTCCATACTTGTCTAGGTTCTTGTACTTTCTGACCTTTCGCTTTCCATCAGTCTTTACACCTGCCTTGGGCTTAGACGGGAAAGGAGAAAAATTCTTCAAAAAATCTTCAAAGGTTTTATTAGCTCCGCCATCATCTTCTGACGACTTTTCCACTTCTTTACCGCCATTTTCTGAATTGGCTTTTATAGAATCTGTAGTCGGTAATTCAGGAAGGATTTCTTTCTCAAGTTCATCTTCGTACTCTCCACCCTCCTCAATTTCAAAATTATCTTCTGAAACAGAATTATCAAAACTTTCAAAATCTCCAGTCATCATCTTAAACATCGGATTGTCAGATATTTCGTCTATATCTACATCATTCATAAAAGTCATGAGTTGATCTGACAAATTGCTTATATCGTCTTCTGAAAGATTTACCTGTTTCATCATTTCATCTAAGGGGGACAAACCCATCTTCTTGGCACAAGACATACATATTGCGTCGTTTTTTCTATTTCCGTCCGCATCTATCTTGCTTATCATTACAACAGCTATATTCTTCTTACATATACTGCACTTTTTCATCTCACCACTTCTTTCTTTCTTCAAAATATTAATGGGGTACATATTGTCGAGCTAATCAACAACATACACCCCTATATAATACACCTTATTTCCATAAAATTCTCGTTTTACGAAAAAAATTAATGAACTTGTTAAAATTCGCAGGTCCTCGGTGTCCTAGGATATGGTATGACATCCCTTATGTTTTCCATCCCAGTAACGTACATAACGTATCTTTCAAAGCCTATTCCAAATCCTGAATGATAAACTCCGCCGTACTTCCTAGTTTCAAGATACCACATATAGTCATCCGGTTCCTGACCCTTTTCCTCTATCATTGCAAGGAGCTTGTCATATCTTTCCTCACGCTGCGAACCTCCAACCAATTCACCAACGCCTGGAACCAATAGGTCACACGCAGCCATGGTCTTGCCATCGTCGTTAAGCCTCATGTAGAATGCTTTTATCTCCTTCGGATAATCAGTCAGGAATACAGGCCCTTTTACGACCTGCTCCGCTATATACCTTTCGTGCTCGGTCTTTAGGTCAGATCCCCAATGAACTTCATTTTCAAAATCCACTCCAGAAGATAATAGTATGTCAACAGCTTCCGTATATGTCATCCTCTTAAATTCAGAGTTTACTAGGTTGTTTAGCCTATCAAGTAGACCCGGTTGTATCCTCTTGTCAAAGAATGCCATCTCGTCTGGGCAAAGTTCTAAGACCTTTTTAGTTACGAACTTAACCATATCCTCTGCTAGAGACATATTGACGCTGAGGTCAGCAAAGGCGATTTCAGGCTCTATCATCCAAAACTCCGACATATGCCTAGATGTATTTGAATTTTCAGCTCTAAAAGTTGGACCGAAGGTATATACATTTTTAAATGCAAGTGCAAAGGGTTCAACGTTAAGCTGACCACTAACTGTCAAAAATGCCTTTTTGGAAAAAAAGTCTTTGCCATAGTCTAATGCTTTTCCAGATTCTACAGCCCTATCCATATCTATTGTAGTAACCTGGAACATCTCGCCAGCGCCTTCACAGTCACTTGCAGTTATTATCGGAGTATGGACATATATAAAACCTCTATCCGCAAAGAATTCGTGGAAGGCTTGCGCCGCAACAGACCTTACCCTAAAAACAGCTGAAAAGGTATTGGACCTCGGTCTTAAATGAGCTATAGTCCTTAGGTATTCAAAACTATGGCGTTTCTTCTGCAAGGGGTAGTCACTCTCTGAATCTGCAAGTAAAGCTATCTCTTCTGCCTTAATTTCACAGGGCTGTTTAGCATCTGGAGTTAGGACGAGTTCCCCGATTACCTCTACTGCTGACGCTATGGCAAACTTTCTTATTTGTGAATAATTTGAAAGCCCCTCTTCGTAAACAACCTGCATATTGTTGAAGTGGGTTCCATCGTTTAGCTCTAAAAACCCAAACTTGTTAGATCCCCTATTAGTCCTTATCCAACCCTGCAGTTTTATTTTTTTTCCCTGAAATTTAGGGATGTCCCTAAAGACATCCCGTAAGTCCACCTTAACCGGCATAGCGCCTCCTTAGTCTATTGGTACTGTCTCCTACGCCACGTATTCAGTCAAGTTTAAAAAATCTATGTGTTGGTTAGACGATGCTAGTCTAACTCTGTGATGTTCATTATCATACGTAGCTTTCTCTGGTATGTAAGCTCCGTGTTTGATGTATATACTCCCCTCAATATCCAATAATCCAGGAACCCTTTTCAAAAATTCATCTAAGGTCAACCCTGTATATATCATAACTTCAAGGGAAGAATTCAAACACTCTTCAACCATCATAACTAGTTCTTGGGGCTGTTCAGACCACTCAAGACCTGCAAAAATCATACCTTGATTAAAGGGATTTGTCAACACTTCCTGCACTATAGCAGCTGGAGTAGAATACAATGTAGGCATTAGTTTAACGTGTTGGTTAAAACAGTTTTTACAGCCTATATGGCAATCTATGGCACTTATGAGGGCGCCCACAAATGGAGCATCCTCAACCCTTTCATGCTCTATTGTTTTGTATCTGATGAAACCCATAACTGATTCCTTTCCTTAAATTCAGCTTGTTTTCCGTCATTAAAATATTCTACATTTCTCAAATAACCTGTAATTCTTTGGTACTTCTCAACCTTCTTTCCGCAAACTGGGCAAGCATCTACAGCCTTGTCTATATATCCATGCTCTGCACAATAATGGTTTACTGGCGAGAGGCTTACATACGGAACCCTATATGTTTCACAAACGGTCTTAACTATGTGCTTAGCCTGCGCTCCGCTTATAGGTGACCCCAAGAATACGTGGATTACCGTTCCTCCTGTAAACAGGATCTGCAAATCATCTTGGTGTTCAAATACCTGCCTGATAGACTTAACTTCAGATACGGGAATGTGGCAACTATTTGTATAATATGGACGCTCATCATTACCCCTAGTCTTTATATCGGGATAGATAGACTTGTCCTTCTTGGCAAGTCTAAAAGCAGTTGATTCAGCTGGAGTAGCCTCTAGGTTGTAGAGCTGCTCTGTCTCTTCTTGGAAATCCTTTAGCCTTTCCCTCATAAAGTTAAGAACCCTTAGAGACAATTCTTTTCCAGCTTCATCGAGGATGTTTACTCCCAAGAAGTTCTCAACCATCTCGTTTAGACCAACTAATCCAATCGTGCTAAAGTGGTTAGCCATAGTTCCAACATAGGTCATAAACGCAGGCACCAAACCGCCATCTAATACGTGCTCTTGTAAAAACTTCCTCTTTATTTCCAAACTGTCTTTTGCAATAACCATATTCTTATCTATCAATTCAAAGAGTTCTTCTTCTGTTTTTGCAAGATAACCATATCGAGGCATATTTAAGGTTACAACCCCTATAGAACCCGTGCTCTCGCCTGCTCCAAACAGACCGCCATTCTTTCTTTCAAGCTCTCTTAGGTCAAGCCTTAGTCTACAACACATACTCCTAGAATCTTCAGGCTTCATATCGCTGTTTATAAAGTTTGCAAAGTAAGGATATCCAAACTGACCAGCCATTTCCCAAAGCGGTTCGTTTAGCGGGTTATCAAAGTCAAACCTATCGTGAACGTTGTATGTAGGTATTGGATAAGCAAATGGCCTGCCTTGGGAATCTCCCCCCTGCATAAGTTCGTAGAAAGCTCTGTTAAACATATCCATCTCATCTTGACAGTCCCTATATGTGTAATCTAGTCTTCCATTTCCAAAGTAGACCTTTTCATCTATTATGTCGTGTGGAGGAGTTAGGTCTAGGGTTATATTGCTAAATGCCGGCTCTGCTCCACCCCTTGAGTTAGAATTGATTGAGAATATAAAGTTTTGCAAATGCTGTTTTACCTGTCTGTAATTCAACTTGTCTTCCTTGATGAATGGAGCCAAATAAGTGTCCACAGAACTAAATGCAACAGCTCCCATTATTTCATTTTGGAAGATAGTTATTAGATTTGAAAGCTGGTTCAATATAGAAGAAAAGTGTTTTGCAGGACTAGAGACAGGTATATTTTTAACACCCTGAACTCCCATCTGTATTACACTCTTTATAGAATAGCCACAGCAATATATCGTAAGACCGCCTAGGTCGTGTATGTGGATATCTCCATTCACATAAGCTTCTGATATATATGAAGGATAAACAGCTCTTAACCAATAATCCTTAGACATTTCAGCAGCTAAATACTTATTTAATGCTCCAAATGAATATGGCGCGTTAGAATTTTCTTTGACTCTCCAATCATCTTGAAATAAATAACTTTCTACTATTTTCTTGCTGTCCAACATATGATTCCCTCCAATACTATAAAAACATTGTCTAAACTAGATGAATAATATATTTAAAACTTAAATTTTTCTTTTTGAGCAACGACATTATAACACTATATATTGTGTTGTTCAACCCTTCTGTATCATTTTATCGACAAAATATAGTATTTGTTTAGTTTTATTTTTTTTGTGTATTTTAAAGGTTTTGAGAGAGCTTTTGCAACAAATGGCAACTAAAAGCCCTCCCCAGAAACACTATATATTGTGTAGTCTTTAATAAATTTTTATATTTGAAAAAAATTTTTAATAAGAATTTTGCTACGATTTTCTCTAAAATTTCAAGAAAGATAAATTAGACTAATTATTAGACAAAACATACAAAACATTTTCAATATCTGTGCAAATACCACTAAAAACATTTCTAATATCTGTGCAAATATCGCTAAAAACATTTTCAATATCTGTGCATCAATGTTATAATAGCCTTGTAAATAGTTGATTTTAAAAGGTGAGCTATCATGGATAAAAATATTTTCAAAAGAAAAATTTATAAAAAAATATTGGATTGGAAAAAAACCTCCGATGGAGAAACAGCACTGCTAATAAAAGGGGCACGAAGGATAGGCAAATCAACAATAGTAGAGAAATTCGCGCAAAACGAATATAAAACATACATACTAATCGATTTTTCAAATATCTCTCAAGAAATAAACAGTTTGTTCTTGGATATACACGATTTAGATTACTTTTTTCAAAGATTAGAACTTATAACTAAAACTAAATTACATAAAAGAGAGTCTGTAATTGTTTTTGATGAAGTTCAGCTTAATCCACTCGCTAGACAATCTATTAAACACCTCGTTAAAGATGGTCGCTATGACTACATAGAAACAGGGTCACTACTAAGCATAAAGAAAAACATTAAAGACATAGTCATACCTAGTGAAGAAGAACAAATAGAAATGTACCCTATGGATTACGAAGAATTCCTATGGGCTATAGGTGATAAAATAACACCTAATTTTATAAGAGAAAACTTCAAAAACAAAAAACTATTCGGAAATGATATCCATAGAAAACTCCTTAGAGATTTTAGACTTTATATGCTAATAGGAGGTATGCCACAGGCTGTTGACAAATATATAAGAACAAAAGATTTTGTTGAAGTAGATAAAGTTAAGCGTAGAATCATTAAACTCTATGAAGAAGACTTTAGAAAAATTGACCAAAGCGGAAAGGCTTCTATGTTTTTTAAAAACATCCCCGCCCAACTAAATTCAAGTTCATCAAGATACATGTTTTCTAGTGTAGATAAAAACAGCAGAGTTAGTAGAGTAAATGAACTTGTCCAAGATATGCTGGATTCCATGACTATTAACATCGCTTATAATTCTACTGATCCAAATATAGGTATGGCTCTAAGCAAAGATATAAATACATATAAGTTATTTCTAAGCGATACAGGGCTATTCGTCACACTAGCTTTTATGAACAAGAATTTTATGGATAATTCGTTATACAGAAAATTGCTTAGCGATAAATTATCTGCAAATCTTGGATATGTTTACGAAAACATCACAGCTCAAATCTTTAAATCTTTAGGAAACGAACTTTACTATCATATTTTTGAAGTTGACAATAAAAAATACGAAGTAGACTTTATTATTTCAAATGAAGATAAACTCATTCCACTAGAAATTAAGTCATCTGGTTACAATACCCACAAATCGCTAGACTTATTTTCAACCAAGTATTCTAAGAGGATATCCGAAAAATATTTAGTCTATACAAAAGATTATAGGAAAGAAAAGAACATTACTTTACTCCCGGTTTATATGCTACCATTTTTTCGCTGGTAAAATTAAATAAGCTCAAATCCCTTTCAGACGAAGATAAATGGGTGAGATTCTATAAAATTACAAACCCTTTCAGAGGTACAAGAGCGCCTTAGTTCTGGGAACTAAAAAAATTCTGGCTCGCCGTGTACTAAAAGCGTACATAAGAGTCAGAATTTTTTGTATTCCCGAAGAAATCAGGCGATTATTGGACGTCTGAAACTAGAATCCATTAACTTTATAAACCAACGCCTCTTCCGCTGACTCGTCAGCTCTCTCTTGGGTTAATATAACCATGATTTCTCCACTAGGCATTTTGTAGCCACCACAGAGCCAAGGATAAGAAGTTCCGAATAGTCCACTGTCTTCAACCGAGCCAATCCACTTACCTTCTTTATTCCAGAGGCAAATTTCGCGCATATTGCCGTCAAGACCGATAAATCCGTTTTCAGTTTCTGCCATAAATGTTACAGAACCTAAACCAAAGTCTCCTCCACCCTCAAGCTTTAACTCTAAGTTTCCTTCAGGATCATATACAAATACTCTGTAGTCGTCATCACCAGTTGAATTTCCGCCTAAGTAAATGTGATTTTCATCAACTTGAGCGTAGAAAAGAAGATCTATATCGGCAGTTAAATCCATTTCAGTTCTCGTCATCATACCATCTTCAAATGTAAGTTTATCAAACTTAGCTTCCGTAAAATAGCTTATTCCCCATTTGCCAGATGGACTCATAGCTACAACATTTTCAGTATCATAAGATCCAACTACTTCGCCGTCTTTGATTTGTATTAAGGGCTCCATAAATGAACTTACCCATATTGAACCATCATCTGTTACTGAAATATTTTCAACTGTTCGACCCAAATCATGTTCCTTGACAAACTTTAGAGAAGCTCCATCAAAGTCATATTCTAACAATTTATCATCGCTAACTACATAAGCTTTATTTCCAATAACTCCAATTTTTTGCTCAAATATATCCCTTGTAATTAAGGGCTCGTCAAATGGAAGGTATTCACTGTTTATTTTCAAAGTACCAACTAGTTGGCTTTGGGTTTCCGCAGTAAAACGCTCTCCTTCCCATGGCCAAGGGGGATCTACATTTCCTGTGTCTTCTAATTTCAACGTTAAACCAGCCACTAAGCTATCTATTCTCTCATCATCAACATCGCCAGTTATGCCTATAGAGAGAGTAGTTCCAGCTCCTTCATTACGTCCTATATATTTTATAACTTTGGTTCCCCACTCTTCGCCTTCGAATTTAACACACTCAACTCCAGATATATCAACTCTGTCGTAAGCATTGTTAACAGCATACTCATACTCGTCAAAACCATTGAGATATAACCTATTCCTAAAATCACTAGCATCTCCAGTATAAGCACTTACAACAACTTTAACGACCGGATTATCGTCATCTGTAGCTCCAGGAATTTTGAATTGTACCTCAGATAATGTTTCGTAGTCACTAATGTAGTCTTCATCATAAGTCCAAGTATCTGCATCATAAACCATATCCCATAGAACTAGCTCTATAGTTTTTCCACCGGTTACAGGAGCTACATCTTTCTTTTTGTCTTCTTTTGCATCTTCTTTTTCGTCTTCTTTCGCGTCTTCCTTTGCTTCATCTTTATTGGCATCTTCTTCTTTTTTAGTTTCTTCTTTTTCAGCCTTGTCTCCTTCACTAGAAGACGAACCTGAAGATTCTCCACCACCACAAGCTGCCAGAACCAAAACTAGAGCTAATAGTAAAACCATTAAGCTAAGGTTTTTCTTTCTCATAATTGAAATCCTCCTTTGTTATAACAATAGCTGTAAAACTAACATTAGTCTACATAGATATGGTACAAAAATATCAATTAAAATTCAATATTTAAACACAAATTCCCAGTGTTTTGGCGAATAAAAAAACAACCCGCAAAAAAAACTCCAAAACAAAAGGGGTCGGTTATTTTTCCGTCCCCTTTGAGAAATAAGGCGATTATTGTAGGTCTGAATTAAAGTTTAGCCTGTGGGAAATAATGCGTATGAAGTAACTCGTGAGCCTTCTCCCCATAAGGCTCGCCTAGGTACTCTTTGTACAGAGCTTGAACCTCTGCATTTTCATGAGACTTTCTCTTTGGCTTACCCCTATCCTCTTCATATATTGCAGCTGCCCTTTTCTTGATTATTTCAGCATTTCCGTGGTGGTAAGGCTGACCTCCTCCACCTACGCAGCCACCGGGACAAGCCATAATTTCAATTGCTTGAAAGTCTTCCTCCCCAGCTCTTACAGCTTCTAAGAGCTTTCTAGCATTTGATAACCCATGAGCCAATCCTATATTAATTGTCAAATCGCCTATATCTACCTTAGCAGAACGGACACCTTCAAATCCTCTAAGAGCTGTAAATTCGATTTCTTTTAGCTCTTCACCTGTTATCCACTCGTATGCGGTTCTAGTTGCAGCTTCTATAACTCCGCCTGTTGTTCCAAATATTACGCCTGCCCCAGTAGATTCACCCATTATCTTATCAAAGTCTTCTTCTTCAAGAGTTGCAAAGTCTATACCCGCTTCCCTTAGCATTCTAGCGTATTCCCTAGTTGTTACAACTGCATCAACACGTGGAACTCCATCTCTTAAATATAGCTCTTCTCTATCTGCTTCCGCCTTCTTAGCTAGGCAGGGCATAACTGAAACTACAAACATATCCTCTGGCTTTATGCCAACTTTTTCCGCATAATATGTCTTAGCAACCCCACCAAACATAATCTGAGGAGACTGACAAGAAGATGGAACATCTAGCATATCTGGAAAGTGGTATTCAAAAAAGTTAACCCATGCCGGGCAGCAAGATGTCAATATTGGGAGCCTTCCATTGTGTTGTATCCTATGAACTAGTTCTGAAGCCTCTTCCATTATAGTAAGGTCAGCAGCAAAGTCTGTATCAAATACCGCGTCAAAGCCCATAGCCCTTAGCGAGGCCGCTAGCTTTCCAGTTGATATAGTCCCTGGTTTTAATCCAAATTCCTCACCAATAGCCACCCTTATAGCGGGGGCGGTTTGAACAACAACGTGCTTGTTAGGATTGTTAAGCGCAGCCCAAACCCTTTCTCTGTGACTTACTTCCGTAAGTGCCGCAGTAGGACAAACGGCAACACACTGACCACAGAAGGTACAGCTTGATTCACTCATGGGAACATTAAACGCCGGTCCTACAAAGGCATCAAAGCCCCTGCTTATTCCAGATAGAACTCCACAGCTTTGAACCTCGTTACACATAGTTTCACAACGCCTACACATAACACACTTATTTGGGTTTTTGATTATAGCTTTAGAAGATGTATCCTTATCATAGTCCATCATTTGACCTTCAAACCTAACAGATCTAATGTTGAGTTCTGCAGCCAATGACTGAAGGTCACAATCCAAGTTCTTTTCACACTGCAAGCAATCCTTTGGGTGGTTTGAGAGAAGAAGCTCCACGGCTGTACGGCGCGCCTTTATAGCTCTGGGAGTACTGGTCCTCACAACCATTCCCTCTGTACACTTTTCAGAACAAGATGGAACCAAGTTTCTGCGACCTTCAACTTCAACAACGCAGACCCTACAAGATGACACTTGGTTCTTTACGTTAAATTCGCTAAAATCCATATAACATAGAGTGGGTATATGGATGTTTACAAGTTTTGCGGCTTGAAGTATGGTGGTTCCCTCTTCAACCTGCAAAGCTCTTCCGTTTATAGTTAAGTTTATCATTTTCATAGCCCCCCCTACGCTCTCTTCACTGCGCCAAATTTGCAAGCATCAAAGCAAGCTCCACACTTGATACATTGGTCCGTATTTATTGTATGCGCTGACTTTCTTTCACCTGAAATACAGCCTATTGGACACTTCCTAGAACATAGAGTACAACCTATGCACTTATCCTTATCTATAGAATACTGTATAAGAGCCTTACACTCTCCAGTTCTACAATGTCCTTTTATATGTTCTTCATATTCTTCTCTAAAGTATTTAATCGTAGAGAGCACTGGGTTTGGAGCAGTCTGCCCCAATCCGCAAAGAGCGCTATCCTTTATAGTTAAAGCTAAGTTTTCTAGTTTTTCTATGTCTCCTTCTCTACCTCTACCAGTACAAAGCCTATCTAGTATTTCGTACATCCTCTTTGTACCTATCCTACATGGGGTACACTTTCCACAAGATTCATCTTGAGTAAATTCCAAGAAAAACTTAGCTATAGAAACCATACAGTTACTCTCATCCATAACAATCATTCCACCAGAGCCCATCATTGATCCTATTTCCTTCAAGCTCTCGTAGTCGATTGGGGTATCTAGGTCCTTTTTAGTTATTACTCCACCAGAAGGTCCACCAGTTTGTACAGCTTTAAATTCTTTATCTCCGACAATTCCGCCACCTATATCGAATATAATTTCTCTCAAGGTAGTTCCCATTGGAACCTCTACCAATCCTATGTTATTCACCTTACCAGCAAGGGCGAACACCTTTGTTCCCTTAGATGTTGAAGTT
>PDWI01003363.1_pt1 | contig 22624 bp, 28 predicted proteins | sample 1430891 | NCBI WGS metagenome assembly PDWI01 (sample SAMN01162508, study PRJNA174530) | Oral metagenome, whole genome shotgun sequencing project. | biome: Marine environment; feature: Marine mammal; material: Swab sample of the gingival sulcus; isolation source: swab sample of gingival sulcus... | reverse complement strand
ACGAGCAGGTTCTTCTTTGTCGGGCTGATCCAATCCAAAAATTTGTGAGGATGAGCCGCGACCGCATAGAGGATGTTGCCGGAAAACAGGTAAATCGCATGGGCGTTGTATTCGCCCTCTGGCTCAACAATGAAGCTGATATCTTTCTGGGTTCGGCTCACCTCCTGGACCGCAGCAAATTCCACGCGATCCTGCATGGCCCTGGGGGCCGTCATGGTGCAAAGCCCGGTTTCCCGATTGATCGGCACATTAAAACCCTGCGAGCCCAGACCCACATGGGTGATTTCCATTTTGAACCCGGGCCCGGCACCCGCCGCGCGGGCCTCTCGGCCGATTTCGGTAACGGTGAGCGTGTCCAGAATACTCATGCTTTTTGCCCCTTAAGTGTAAATTTTCGCGCGGTCGCAGGCGCAAGAGCCGCCGCAGCTGCGGATTTGAAACGGATCCGCGCCACGGGGGGCTCTTGTCCGATCAGCAGGCGGCGGCTGGTCACGGAGGCTGCCTGCTGGTGCAGCGGCGGCGCCATTGTTTGCACCCGAATACGCGGGCGCTGCTGGATCACGCGTATCCGGGTGCGGCGGCACGACACACTGGTCGTGCGCATTGCTGTTCGGGCCTTGGGCAGGGTCAGCTTTGCGCCAACAAAGAGTTCGCTTTCCTGCGACCACCGTTTGGTGGCATCAATCATGCGCAAGGCCGCTTTGGTCGTGCGCCGATTCAGGACCGACAATTCGTCGGGAAACAAATTTTCGCCGACAAAGAAATAGAGCCGATGAGTGTTGGCGGTGCGCTTTGGCTCCACCTGCCACCAATGTTCAATCGTCACCGCCATACCCAGCAGCTTCAGCCCCAGCTTGACACCTGCATCCGTGCCTTCGCCACTCTGCAATTCCCAGCGGTTTTTCAGAATGCGGCGCACCACATGCTCCGGCAAGCCGGGCTCAATAAATTCCTCCATTGAGGATTCCGCGATCAGCGCGGGCAACGCCTCGGTCGGGCAGGTTTCAGGGTCGCGGATATGCGGCCCCGGCAAGGGCTGCTCCCCCAGCATTTTGTTGATGCTGGCCAGAAACGCCTTGCCCCTGACGTCTTTCGCCTGCGGGGGCGTGGCCCGCTCAAGCTGTTGATCTGACCAGATACGCGCCATCACACCACCTCGACCGTGACATCTGAAATGATGCCTTTGCGCCATGCATTGGACGCAACCAGCACCAAACCAAGCCCCGGAACATCCGCCTCGACCACGCCATCTTGCGCCTTGGCAACTCGGATCAACTCGGATGGGGCGATGTAGCCACCAAGGCTCTGAGACCAAGCATCCAGAACATCCTGCACCGCCGCGCGGGCGTGGCCCTCGGCATCGGGACTGGAAAGCGTCAGGGCCAGTGTGAAAGAAAACCCGTGCATTTCAGGGGCAAATACCTGGATGAAATCACCTTGATGGGTGTTCGATTCATCAAAAACCGCCTGCAGCGAATCCAGCTCCTCGGCATTGGGTGCGCCAGAATCCATCAATGGATAAATGTTCACATAGCCAGGTTGCGGCCGGGTGATTTCGACCGCAACACAACGGGCGCTCCACCCCAGAACATCTGCCAGATAACGCTCTTTGGAAAGCCCGTCACCAATGTGCTCGAACGCCAGCGCCACACGGGCGCGATATCGGTCAAGGCTTTCGATATCTGCTCCATTGCCGGTTTCAGTCAGATTGCTGACTGTGCTGACACCCGGCACCGGGTCGATTATTGAGGTGAGCGATCCGACCGGGAAGCCATTGGCAAAGCTGCCCACTTGGGTGGCCTCAGCCGGGGCATGGGCCGCCGTGCTGCCCGCTTCGATATAAGCCGCCTCAAGCGTTAGAAACTGCAGTTGCCCGGCAGCATCGCTAACGCGGGTGCCGGCTGGAATGTGGATCCGGGTCAACGCTGGAGAGTCTGCAACAAAGCGCAACATGGTGGTGGCCGGGCGGGGCTGTAACCGCTCGACATTACGGCCAGCGCCGCGCGCCTCCAGGAACTTCTCCTGCGCCCAGGCGACAAAACAGTTTTCAAAGCCCCGCTGATCTTCAGCGGCCCGGAGTGTGAACATATAGGCTGCGGTCTCCAGCAGATACATCTCGGCCTGACTGGGCGAGAGTGTGCGGCCGGTTTCGGCTTCGAAAAAACCTTTCAGCTTTTCAAGGATACGATCAGCATCCACCGTGACGAAATCAGGGGCATCCTTTGCATTGAGGCGGTTAACGGGGTGGTGCTCAAAAGACATAGGCCACCTCCGTTGTGATGAACTGCTCCATCACCATTTCAGTGGGCGACCATGTCACTCGGATCGCAATCGCGGAAAACTCCGCAGTCGCGACCACATCACCAACGCGGATGCGCGGCACATCGCGCTTGAGCGCCTCACGCACTTCGGCTGCGACAAACAGGTGGCGCACATTCAGCGGCCGGTCGCGGTATTGTTCAAGGTCGCAGCCCTTCTCCGGGTTGAGCGGGACTGAGTTTTTAGGGGTCAGGATGCATTGGCGGATTTCCTGATCAAGATCATCCAGTTCGGCCGAAATACCCCCCAGAACCGCCGCCCCATCGGGGTTGCGCTTCATTTGCCAATGCACATAGGGAATTTCGTTTCGATCCAGCATACCAGCACTATGGTGAGGTGCTGGCTTAATTGCTAACTTAACTGGTTGAGAGACCGCAGCTGCCCGTTTGCCTGACCGGCGGCAAAGGCTGCTTCGAGGGCTGATTTTATAGATGCAACAGATTGTTCATGAAAGTCCAGGCAGTCGCGGTTTCTGGTTTCCAAGGTTTCAATAAACAGGTGTTTTTTAGCGATTTCTTCAATGATTTTGGTTTCTTCCAAGGTCATGGTCAGCTCCTTTTGTCGGAACAAAATTTGCTTCCCACCGCCCGGAAGTCAACGAATTTGGACGGGGAATTTTGTGCGAAATGAACCATCGAAAAGACTAACTCCCAACCTGTGGGATGCCGTTGATTTTAGTGTTTTTCAGATCGGTTTCGCCAGCCACTTTCAGGTTGCCGCCAATTTCCACATCCCCGTCGATCATGATTTTGCCACCCTCCAGAGTCACTGACGCACCGCCCACGCCGGTTGCCGTCAGCTTGCCCATTTCCCACACAACTGAAGAGCCGTCCGGCATCACGAAATGCACAACATCATCACTGTCGGCCGGCGCCGGATTTTCATCATTATATATCGCATGGAGCACCTCGCCACTCTCACCCTTGCGGTCCATATAGCACCGCACCAGCTCGCCGGGCTTGAAGCGCCGAAAGGCCTGTTTGCCAATGGTTGACCCCTGCGCCACGTCCAGCCATGGCGAGATCACCCCATCGCTATCATCAAACTGCACCCGAACCTGACTGCCGCGCCCTTCAACAACAATGCCGCGTTTCATCTTGCCCATGATCAGATCGCCTTGATATCAATGTTCGTCGTATAACCCGAAGCGTTGAAACGATGCTGGGCGGCCGTCACCAACCATCGCCCCGCATATTTGCCAAATCCCGGGCCAAGCCGGACAACCTGACCGGCGAGCAATAGCGGATCACCAACGAGTGTGATTTTGCCAGTGCCCAGCTTGTCATTTGCCCGCGCCAGCCGGGCCTTGCACATCCGCTCCGCATGAGCCTGCGTTTCGGCCCGGTCATCAATTTTCAGCGTGTCGCCCGATGGCACCCTGTCGTCTTTAACCTCGGCCGTCAGCAGCTTTTTCGTTTTGGGGTGCAGGTATTTTGCCATGGCTTTTGCATAGAGTTTATGCGTTGATTTGCGCAGTGAATACCGCGTAGCCCGATCGCCTTCGGCCAGATCAAAGTGCCGCACCGCAGGCGCACCCTCAACAGACTCGCGGGTGGTAAACACCAGCTGGTCTCCCTTGACTGAGAAATAACAGCCCCAATCCTCGGCCAGCCGGGTCCAAAAGCTCAGATCGCTTTGCTTGTCTTGGGTGATCCGCTCAAACACCAAATCCAGGATTTCGCCGACAACCTTAAAGCCATGCCGATCAGCCCCTTTCTGGATGATGGCCGCAAGCTTCATCTTGTCAAAGGCTTCGGAGCGCGTCGTTCTCAACTCTTTTGACGTAAATGCGGCTTGCGCGTGAAACATGGCCACATCGCCGCTGCCATCGCCTTGGGCTTCGGTTTCGCCGACAGTGTAAAGGCCGCAGGGCACTTTTGCCCCCAACAAGCCGGCATAACCCATCTGGCCGGACACTTCGGTGCCCTCATCAATCCCCCAGCCCCCCCGCCATAGGCCAGACCCATCGGCCAGCTTGAAACTGATCTCGTCCACCTCTCCGTGATGCACATCGCGATAGGTGAACTCCTTGAGCGCACCCCCCAAGAGCAGGCCAGACGCCGTGCCTGCAATGGACAGATCAACAAAGGGTTTTTGGGGGCCAAACATCATTGGCGCTTCCAGGGTGGCAGTTGGCCTGCGGCAATTTCGGATTCGGGCAGCACAGGAATGCGGATGCGCACACCGTTATCAAAGACCATTGGCACTGGTGTGTCGGGATCGCTGAGCAGATCCGGGTTGGCTTTCAGGATCGGTTTGATCAGCGTGGCATCGCCATAATAGTCATACGCAAGCAAATCCCACCGATCACCAATTTTCGTGATGTGCTCAAAATACTCTTTCGACTTCGACATCAGCGCCTCCGTAACAGCGGGTTTCGGATTGCCCGCGCCATACCCGCCGCAGCCCCCAGCAGGCCGCCAAGGCTGGCCGCGCTTTCAACCAGCTCCACCTCCAGCTCGACTCTCACCAGCCGCCCGGATGGCGATGTCTGTTTGCGCTCGATACGCAGCCGCTCGATCAGAAACATCCCCACCTCGAACCCGATCAGATCGAAAAACAGTTTCATGGGAAGGCGGGCTTTGAAAGCCAGATCAATTTTGCGCAGCTCCTTTTCCGGGTGACAAAAAGTTTCGTCGAAAAAGAATTTGAGCTGCTTCGTCCCAGCCTCATTGCCCAAATCCTGCAAGGCAGGCTTGCCGCGCACCAGCTCATGACGGGCAAAACGTGCCGCCTTTTCCTCGCTATCGCTTTTGGGTCCGGTCAAATGATCGGTGCCGATAACAGATGTGCCAAACAGCCCCAACATCAGCTATGCTCCCGGCGATGTGCGGCGCGGGCTTCGTCCTCGAGCCGGGCGACAAGGCGATCTTCCAACTCCGCCAGGGCGCTTTTCAGATCAGGCATCACGCTTTGATCCACATTGCCTTGTATTGTCAGGGTTATAGGAGCGGAAACGGTGGTTGAATTTGCCGAATTCTGCGTGGTCAGATATTGCGCACCGCCGCCTCCGGCCGAGCCATCCGCCCCCAGATCAAGCGCCGCCGCCGGCATGGCCACGCTGGCTGCAATCCCAGTGGCCAGCGCTGCGCCTCTCAACCACCCCGGCGCATGATTGGCGTTGGCCGAATTGCGGGCCACGGTTTCAGACATGCTCACCATGTTTGCAAGCGCCCGATTATGCGCGATGAAACCACCCCGGCTGCGGTATTCCAACTCTGGCCCGTTTTCACCGGTCAGCAGCCAGCCGGGATTGAAGGCCCCGCCGCGGGCGCGTTCCTGCACGGCACTTTCGCCGCGCCCTTTCACCCCGATCTGCATGGTCGCCGAGCTGGGCAGCGCGGTGCGGATAGCATGTGTGATCTCCAGCGCCGCCGCTGTGACGTCTGCCACTTTCGATCGAATTCCAGCTGCCAAACTGTTCATCAACCCAGCACCAAGGCTGGTGAGTTCGGTTTGCCCCAGCAATATCTTTATCGCCCCCAATGTGGTGGCCACCCCGCCAAGAGCGGCCTCAGCGGCTTTGGAAATGGCCGGAAACTGCTTTTCCAGCTTGGCGGCAGCATCGGCCGCCGCCAACAGGGTTTTGGGATCATCAATGAGGGCGGGCGGCGCTTTCTCGGCCCGCATCTCAGCCCTTCTTTTAGCCCTCCATGCGTCCATTTTGCGCAATACAGCCAACTGTTTTTCTGACATTTTTGAGCGATCAAGGGAACCCGATTTCACAACAGATTCGCGGGTGATCTGATCAATGTCGATTTTTGGGGTTCCGGGAATGATCGACCCCCAGTTCCAGGCCGGCAAAATATCAGCCCAGTCAAAGTTTAACCAATCAAAACTCGACCAGTCGATTTTTGAGATCAAAAGATCCCAAGCCAATTCGCCCGCCAGCACCGCCCAACCGATTCCGGGAATGAGTTTAGACGTCCATTTCAAACTGGTAAGAAGGCCTTTGAGCGCAAACTTTCTGCCCCCGCCTGCAAGCGTCATCCATGGAATTTTTGAAATCAATGCGCTGGTCCAGGCGATCGGTTTCACAAGTGTTGACAGCATAAATTTGGCACCACCACCGGCCAACTTCAGCCATGGCACCTTGGTGATGAGAGATGCAGTCCATGTGATTGGCTTCAAAAGGCTGGAGAGCGCAAACTTGGCCCCCAGCAATGACCATTTCACAGCACCACCCAGCAAACTCACGGTCCAGGAGATCGGCTTTATAAGGGTTGATAACGCAAATTTACCCCCCAAAAAGGCCCATTTGATTGGCGCACCTATCAGCTTTGCTGTCCAAATGATCGGTTTGATCAAAGTGCCAAGCAAAAAAGCCCCGCCCGTCAGGCTCATCCAGTCAATTTCCTTGATATAGTCGGGCCAGTTGAGAGGGTTGATGCCTGCCCAAAGGGATGCTGCTTGTTCTGAAACCCAATTTGCCACCGCGCTCCATGCATCTTTGAGACCTTCGAGCGTCAGCAGGCGTGACCATTCGATTTGGCCAATCTGTCCGAACCACGCGCTGATGCGCTTGGCAAAGCGACGCACCGCATCCACAGCCATTCCAAGACTTCTACCCGCCATGCGGCCCCAGTCCTGCCACTGCTGTGCGCTAACATCCAGCGGCCTGACCAATCGGGCAAGCCAGCGCCAAAGCTTTCGAACCGAGCCAATAACCGCCTCTGCCAGTGGCCGAGCAGGACCGAGCGATTTCATGAAAGCTTTGCCAAAGCCCCGAAAAAAGTTCTGCAAACCCGCCCAGTTGTTGTATATCCACACCCCGGCCATTGCCAAACCGAGCGCCAACGCGCCAATGCCGGTCGATAATATCGCAACGCGCAGCGCAACAAATGCGCCCTTGATCCAGTTTAAAGGATTGGTCAGTGTCCAAAGCACGCGACCAAAGCCGAGAGCACCCCTCATAGCGCTCCCAAATCCAATCCCCGCCAAAGACTTCATCGCCAAAGCTGCTCCACCGGCGAACTGGAACAAGGAAAATGCCGCGCCGAAAATCACACTTCGAAACGGAATGGCAACCACCGCCAGCGCAAGGTTCCGCCATCCCCCGAGGGCCTCAGAGGCGCTTTTTAGCCAGGGGTAAAATGCTTTCCAAAAACGCAGGGCTGCTGCTCCGAAATTCCAAACCGCATTCAGTGCGGTCAGAATATTGTCTGCAATAGCCTTTGCCCAAACCTCCAGCTCACCCGAAGCCTCCATTGCGTTCAACATATCCAAAATGCCGCGCAACCGTTCTTTCATCCAATCAAAAACGCCAAAACCCATCACCATCCGCTGAAACCGGGTCCACCAGTCCAGCAGATTGGAAATAATGCCATCCCATGTTCGCGACATTTTTTCGGACGCACCGGCATTTTTTTCAGCCATCGCATCAATCAGGAGCTGGATTTCACGACGGCCCAATTTTCCAGCACTCGACATTGCTTGTAATTGCTTGACGTTTTTGCCGGTTTTTTGGGCCAGCATTTCCCAAACAGGTACGCCACGCTCCATCAACATCATGATTTCTTCGCCTTGAAGCTTGCCTTTTGTCCAAGACTTCCCAAGCGCCAGAACCAGACCGTTCAACTGCTCGGCTCCTTTGCCACTCGCAGCCATCGTATCGACAAGCGCCATCATCGACCCGTTTGTCGGGTCCATGCCAAATGTTCGCATCTGCTGGTAGGCCTGCACCACCTGATTGAGCTCGAGTGGCGTTCTTGTGGCGAAATCCTCAATCCACTGCATCGCGGCCCGGGCTTTGCCCGAAGACCCTTCGATGCTTTCCAGCTGAACACCAAAGTTTTCAAACTGCCGGGCCGGTCCAAGAAAGCTGGCCGCCGCAAAAGACATCGTGCCTGCATAGGCAGCAAACATACCGCCCGCCAACACCGCAGCGCGTCCCATTCCCATCACCCCACTACGCATCAGCCCGGTTGCTTTGCGCAGATGAATGACTTGCTGGCGGATCAGTTGATTGCTGCGCCTGATAGACCCTTGAAAAACTTTCTGCGCACGCGCGGCAGTACGAGCGGCGCGGGCATAGAGCCCCGTTGCTTGTTCTGCTTTTTTTGCCGACTTGGCCGCACGCTGATTGCTTTTCTCCGTTGCTTTCCCCATTCGCCGCTGAAGCGCCATGAAACGCCGAGCGGGCCGGGTGGCCCGATCGACAAGCTCAAGGATCATTTCAGCTTTGCGGCTGCTCATTTGTGTTTCTTTCTGGCTTCTCTGGCTTGTTCTTCGTTGGCCTCTCGAACAAGGCGGTCATATTCCGCCCGTTCATCGCGCCAGTAGCAGAACTCGACTTCCGACATGGCGATCAGCTCCGAGTGGCTGAAACCACATTCGATCAGGTGAACATGGTCAGTCGGAGTGCTTAATTGAGAAGGTTTCCCACCCCTTCCTCATCTTCATCATCGCTCTCATGGTCGGCCATTACTTCGGCCGTCAGATGAAAAATGTCGTTTGAGGGGATCAGCTCGACGAAATCGGTGACAGTCATTTTTTCACCGTCGAATTTACAAATCCCGGTCAGGTAATAGTTGGTGGCTTTGGCAAAATCCTTCTTGGCCAGCCGCTGCGCTTTCATCCACGCTCCGTGGGACTGGAATTTCGGCCAGCTCACCACAATGCCGGTCTCGGGCAGTGTGGTGTGATTGTTGCCAGATTTTTCAGCCTTCTGCTTTTTCAATTTGGCAATCAGAGGTGAGTCGCCAACCATCTCAGCGGCATCGGTCTGGGCTGCGGCAATGTGATCGGGAGTGTCATTGGTCATGGGTTTCTCCGGGGCGTTAAGGACAGAATGGCAGGCCTCAATCTCTGCCCCAATCTTGAGGCCTGCCGGGTATTGGCGGCACCTTTTCAGCTATCGCCGCCAATCTCGCAGCCGGGGTTAATCCGGCCAGACGTTTTCGCCATTTACCTTGTAGATGTTGGCAAAAAAGTCGATTTCGACAATCGGGGTTTCCGAATTGATGTCACGCTGCATCAGCTGAGTGACCGAGAACTCCCCGGTGTATTTACCGGCTTCGCCACGCTTTCCAGCAGGAAAAATGCGTTTGTAAAACAGCGCAGTGACATGGGTGACAAGCGTGGTCGATTTTTCCTCATCCAGCCCCATGGCATTGAAAACATCCACCTTTGAATGCAGCTGAAACCGCACTGCTTTGCGTGGATTCGACGAGAGCGTGATCAGCTCAGGATCCGGGCTGAGCAGGATCATCGAGCCATCAGTCGGCGTCAACTGGCCACGGGCAGGCAGTTTGAAAGTGCCGATCGACCCCAGCGTGCTGTGTTCGATTTGCCCGATCTCCAGTTCGGGAATGGTGAATTCCTCGCAAATGCCGACCAGGGATTTGTCATCCAGATAAACCGGCGCGTCTGTAATTTGTGCGTTTGGCAACATGATTTTGCCTCCTTAAGAAGATGCCAGCCCGAGGGCGTTGCTGATCAGGTTGAGGTCGATATTCCGATCGACGGTCATGCGTTCCATGATACCAACCGGGGCGTATTCCAGCTTCCAGTAGAACTGGGCCTGGGCAACGCTGGCCGTGGTGGTTCGGGTCCGGTCAAAGCGGAATTGGCCGCCATAAAGTGCCGGGTCGTCACCGATCATCTTGGACTTGAGAAAATCGTTCATGCCTTGCTCAAGAAACTCGATCCGCGCGGGGCTGCCATTGCGATCCTTGTGCTGATCGAGATAGGCGATGGTCGCCTCATCCAGCATGTCCTCAATGAACTGAACATGCAGGAAGTTGCGCATATCGGTATCAGTCGGATGCGCCGACGAGCGGTTGCCCGATGTGTGCGGCCCCTTGCCATAGCGTTCCTCTACCGTGACGATGCCGGCATCGCGCAGCAGCTGCACATCCGACTGTTTGTCACCGGGGATGTAAAGCACCGGTACTTCGCTGCCCTCAATGCCGTAAATCGGGCGGTTTGACGGCGAGTGGTGATAGCCGTGCTCCATGATCGTGCTGAGCCACACCCCAATGAAGCGCGAGGAATAGGGATCAAGGCGCTCACCGCCGGAGGCCAGATCGACCACATTCATATGCGGCCAGACCGGAATCAGGCGGCGGTTGGAAAATTGCCAGTCAAAGGCCCCGGCCGGGCCGCGGGCCTCAATGGCCTGCTGGGCCGTGACGCCGATCGGGGCGTCAAGCACTGCGCGGGCGCGGATGCGATTGCAGATGGTTTCCAGCTCGGCGCGAACGCCTGTCATGCCGGTAAAGCCCGGTGCGCCAATGATCTTGCAGAAACGGCCGAAGCGCTGATAACTGTCATAGGCGATCTTCAGCCCCTGCGGTTTACCCGCCGCCGTAAAGCCGCCGATAATGTCCAAATTCGACACTTCTGCCACATTGGCATGGGTGTCGGGGTCATAAACATTGACCACCTCAATCGTGCCAATGCCGTTCGACCCGGCCTGATCAAAGATCGCATCGAGCGCAGCCGGTAGCGTATATCCATCGGCATGTTCGCCAAATGCAGCCACCGCATCTTCACGCGAGCGGATGATCACCGCATTCTGGACGTATTTTGCGCGTTCGGTCGCATCGGCATGCACATCGCCGACCGGTGCCGTGCCGATCAGAAAGCAAGTGGCGGCCTTTTGCTCACGGACAACCGAAGAACCGGTGCCGGTCTCGATCACCTCGACGCCATAGAAAGGATCTGTAGACATTATTTCTCTCCTTGAGCTGCGGCGTTAGATTTTGCCGGTTTGCGGGATGTTTTTGACGCCCTCGGGCGCAGCAGCTGACGTGCGATCATTGCAGCAACCAGCGGATTATCTTCTGGCAGGTCCGGGGTCTCCTGACCCGGGATCAGGTCGACATCTTTGAACTTCGAAACCTCGTTGCCATCCTTGTCCTTGGTGCGGCCGACCGCCAAGGCAATCGACTGAACGGGACCGTGATAAGTAAAGCGGGCCATGGTCAGGCTCCTTCCTGTTTGTTGAAATCAGTGACAAATGGGCTGGGATGCCTCCGGGTCAGTGGCACAGCCGGGATCCAGCAGGCGACCTCGATCACATAGCGCCAAAGTGCGGCGTCCTGATCGACCAGACCATCTCGGGTGATGATCAGCTCAGTGCCTTCGAGCTTCAGCCCCTGCAGCACATGCCGGATCTGTTCGATCTCGCGCAGCCCATGCACCGGGGCGCTGACCCGGCGCAGATAAAGATGAATGGCATATTCGGCCCGGCGCATCTGGGCAGCACTGCCGGTTTCGCCGGGGGCGCTGTAACGCGAGCCGGCATATTGCACAAGCGCCACCTTTTCAGCGCTGCTCATATCAAATTGCTCGGGATTGTCGGGGAAAGCGGCAATCAGGTATTTTGCGCTCAAACCACCCTGCTTGAGGGCTGTCACAATACCATCCTGAATCTTTTCCAGATGCGTTTTGCACATAAGAGGCTGCTGATTGCCCATCTCAATAGCCCTCCAGAATCTTGTCTGCCTGAGACGCCGGGCCGGAAATACGCGCCACATCACTGCCGCTGCCTGGCAGCTCGGTGGGGTTGACATCCGCCCCTTCCGCGCGATCGCGGGGCAGATCAAGTTTGCCCGCCTGAATGGCCTCAAGGCGTTTCAGAGCATCGCGATACCGGGTTTCGACCGTTTCCGAGACCTGCCCCTTGCCACCCTGCTTGTCGCGCAAGCGATAGCGGGCAATATCGCCGCCCAGCCCTTTGAGCAGATTTGGCATATCAGCCACATCCTGTTCGCCCAGCCAAGAATGCCGCGCCAGCACATAACCGGCGATCAGCTCGTCAGCGAAAGCGATCTCATCCTCAATCACAGCAGGGTTGATCTGGCTACCCTCCAGTGAGTTGAAATCACCCGTGCCGGCAATCGCCTGAGCTTCGTCTTCGCCGAACTGGGCAATAAAGTCTTCGGATGTCAGAAAACGTCCCATGGGCCGGCGCTACTCCTTGCCATCCAGATCAGATTTGATTTTGGCCACCTGTTCGGCGGATACATCAAAACCAACCTCTTCGATCAGCCGCTTGAGGCTGTCGGCGCGGATATTGCCGTCTTTTTTGAAATCGCCATCCTCCAGCCCCGAAACTGCTACGGAAAGGCGGAATTCTTCCGTCAACTCAGACGGCGCGGGCGGACCGAAAACGGATGGGGCATCCGGGTCACTCTCGCTTTTGAGCGACACGGCCCCTTCGGGCAATGCATTCAGATCGGCCTCGGTCAGCACGATGGTCTGGCCAGTTTTATAGACCTTGCCACCCAGTTTGATCCGCTGATTTGCAATATGGGTCATTGTGACCTCCTCGGTTAAATTGGGTGCCGGTCTCTCCCGACTGTCACGTCCATTCCTCAGACGTTGCAGTCACAACTCGCGTGTGAACTCGCCTACTCAGAACTGTGCCGTGGGGCGGGGTCTGTTCTTTCCCGTGATCCCTCTAGCTCGCGACCGTTCCTTTCGCTCTGGAATGCCTATACCGGCGACTGAAACAGGAACCCGGCATCCATGCCCGAAAGCACCGGAGCCCATTCTTCCTTCATCTTGTAGACCCAGCTGTCGGTGTCGTTGTCCTGATAGGGGCTCATCACCATCGGATAGCCCTTCAGGCGATAGGTGTAGCCAAAGGACGGCACCTGATAGTTAGAGCCCTTGGAGCTATAGACCAGCGCCGCGTCATTGCCCCAGACATCCTTGGCGTCCGCGTCATCGGGCGCGTTATCGTCGAGATAAACGGCCTTGCCCACCACCACGTCTTCGATGTCGAAATACTTGGCCAACATCGCCGTGGTCAGCGAGTCCGACGAAGTGTATTTGAACTGCGCCTTGATCTTGGGATGCTCGCTCAGCGCGTTGAACACGGCGGGGCTCATCTGGAACAGGTTTGGATAGCGGCCGATGCGGCGGCGCACTTGCTCTTTGGCCTCTTTGACATCTTTGGCCGGATCGCTGTTCGGATCGGACCATTTGTCGGCACCGGCAAAGGCCATCTTGTTGTTCGCACCATAGTTGGCCGCATTTCGGACCAGCTGCGCGGTTTCAAACTCACGGCCAAGCGCAATCACATCCAGCACCATATTGACGCTGCCGGTGGCCAGATCAATGCCGGGAACGCGGGACGCCTCTTCCATGTTTTCAAAAGCCACACTCGCGGCCAGGGCGTCCTGATGCAGAGACACCGGATCAGAGGCGTAGCCATATTGGATGCGTTGATACTCAGCGCCGGGGGCACGGCGGGTATTTTGCTTGCGAAAACTGTCCTTGCCAAATTTGAGAATGCGCGCACCCCGCGTCGGGATTGTGGCGATCGGCAGGATCAGGTGGCCGATATATTCGGCATTGCGATAGCCCTGCGCGTGGGTTGACAGGATCGGGTCGATAACGCGGGCTTGGCCGGTATTCATGTTACGTGGCATTTCAGCCTCCTTATTTGATCAGGATTTTGACGATATCGCCGGGCTTGGCGGCAGCACTCAGCGCAGTGCCGATCTGTGCGCCGGCGGCCTTGACGATCGGGGCAGCATTGGCATTCGCCTGCACGGGCGAACCCGCCGGAATGGCCGCCCCCGCAACCAGGTCAAAGACCCCGATCACGTCAACAGCAAAGGCCGCGCCCGCCGCGGCATCGGTCTGAGCAACGCCAAGGATAGTATCGCCGTCACCGGCAGGTGCGCCGTCAAATCCGACGAGTTGCCTGGACGTCACTCCGGCGGTCGCGGTGGTGGTGATGGTCAGTGCGGAAATCGAGCTTTGTAATGGCCCCATGATCAGCCCTCCTTTACGGCATGGACGGCAGCCAGATAATCGGTGCCGGGGTTTTGGTTTTGAAAGGCGATGGCCTTCGTGTGAATCTCGAGCGCCGCACCATCAACACCCATGCCATCGGGCGCAGCAAAGGCGGTCGCAGCAGCAGAGACATCAGCCCCCAAATCGGTCTTACCCGCAGGCACCACGCCCGGCTGGGCGGAAAGAATGTCCTTGATCAACTGAATCGGGCCCACCTTTTTTTCGGTGCCCCCATCGCTAAAGGCGATTTCAGATTCAGCCTGACCGGCCAGACCATCCAGCAGCGCCACAACGCTATCCTTCTGGACCGGCAGCAGCTTGTTTTCAGCGACCAAGCCCTCAGCGAAGCTGACATTTTCGCCATGAGCCAGCGCCGCTTCGCGCTTGGCCAGCGCGGCTTCACGCGCTTTCAGTTCGGTATCATCACCAGACATATCGTCTTCCTCTTTTTCAGGGGTTGCAAAGCCGGGCTCAGGATCAGGCTCCTTGCCTGCCTCCTTGATCCAGCGAATGTGGTATTCGGGGACGGCCTGATTGGCGCTTTCGATGCCAAATTTTTCGATGAAAAATTCGCGCACCGAGCGCATCAGACTGGCAGTGCTTTCAGTTGCCTCCTTCAGAGAGAAGGCGATTTCAACCAGATCCTCATCCGCATCGGTAAACTGGACCGGGGCCAGCCCACTCACAGCGGGCGCGGCACCACCGAGAAAGCCGATATGGCGGGGGTAATAGGCACCGGGAACCGGATTGTTGGGGGCATCTGGCGGAAAGAATTTCATCGAGACCTTGCGGTAACGACCTTCCTCAACGGCCGAAACGAACTCCGGGGCCAGATCACCCAATTCAGCAACCAATGTGCCTTCGCCATTGACCTGAAAGCCCTTGGCCCAGCCAAAGGCCGGATCGTCATGCTTGGGATGCCCAACCACCACCGGGGCCGGAGCCTTTTCGGCATCATACCCCGCTGCCATTGAGGCCACATCGGATTCGGTAAACGAATAGTCTTGACCATTCATCGCCCGAAAGGTGCCTGGCCGAAACACCTCAATCTTGCGCGTCTGCGCCGCTTTACCTTGACCTTTGGACATATGATCTCACACCCCACGATAAATTACGTGGAGCCACCCTAGTCAGGCCCAAGGCATAAAAATATCTGAACTTGTTGAGATGAGCGCTGCAGGATGGTCTGGCGAAGCAGGTCTAAAATGACGCGCCGGGCGCAAAATGCAAGGCGCTTTGATGATCGGGCGGTTGCGTTATGCCCCAACAGCCCCGGAGCGCGATTCTAACGGGGGGTTAACGCCGGGTTAGTCTGTCTGGCGACCGAAGTGGTCCACAAAGAGGGCTTACCCCCCTTCCTTGCCCCCCATGAAATAATCCAGTGCCTCTTCCTCAATCATGTCCCAATCTTCATCGGCAAAGCCCAGATACGGACGCGCCGGAATGTTTTTGTTGCCCTCACCACCGATAAAACCAAATTGATGCACCCCAGCATAATGCTCAACATTCGCACCGGTTCCGATTTTCAGCTTACCGTTTGAGATTTGGTAGTGAATTGACCCCGCCAAATGACCGCGCATTCGCAAAATGGTTAGCTTTGATCCGGGATATTTTTTACGCCGGCGCTTGGCCCATTTTTCCGACAACGGGGCCCACCCGTCACCATCGGGGGCTTTCTGCTCTTTAAAGCGCGTATTGATAATTCCCCCAGCGCTGGTGAACTCATCCCCAATGGATTTGAGAAATGGCTCAAAATCCTGATCAAGTTCGGCCAGCCGCTTCAGCTCTTTGCGCAAATCCTCGTCCTTGAAAGAAAACGTCATTCTTACACCAGTCATTGCGTTTTCCCTTCCATAATGTTAAGATCCTAGGCGTTGGGCAAGGACCGTCACGGGTCTGCACAGCTTGCTTGGCGGGATTGCGGGGCGTGACACCCGCATCCATGCTACTTCCTCCGAAAAATAAGAGCACCCCGCCTCATCTGTTCCAAACCTTTTTTGCGGGGTTTGTTGCCTCTGCCTGATCGCGGATCAAATATGGTCACCCCATCCCAACCATCTTTGGTCCATTTGAATACAGACAGAGCCCCCAGGGCAGAGTTCCAGCGCAAATAATTGCGCACCAAACGTACCTCTCCTGTTTTCGGGATGATTTGCCAGTTTACCCAAATTTCGTCAGGATCAAAAATTGTTTCCGCCAAACGCATCATCTGCCGGCCGCGACCACGCTTGTTGGATTTCCAGAAACCATCGGCATTTTTAAAAAGCTGATCCGAAACCACAATCGCTTGACCAACCGGATCACGATGAACAACGGCTTTACCAATATCGGCGCCAAACTGCTCCAAACAACTGCGGACATAATACTCGTCATCTTTACCTTCAGGTAAAACCCCCTTTTTAAATGGGCGGCTCAACTCATCAAGATCAGGCAGGACTGGTCCTGGCAATTCCGACTCTTCGAGCGATAAAGGCTTTTGGTATTCACGCGGCACAAGGCCACGCTCCCAACTGTCGCCCGGCGCATAGCCCCAACCAAAATCAATACCCTCGGGAACCTTGATCTCTTCACCGGTCACCGGATCTTGAACTTTGCGCATTTTGAGTTTGGGCGTCGTATCTGGTCCTGTTTTTCCCAACCGTTTCAGACCGGCCTTGCTGACAGTTCCGACGCCGCAGGAACATCGCCAACCGTTGGGCGGATAAATCACATCCCAAATAGGATCATCGTGCATGAACACCTTGCCATCCAACGCCATGTGCTCGGGCCGCGGATTTTTAGGCTCGCGTATTTCGCCATGCACATAGCGCCAATAGGGCCGCAGCTTGACCACATCCGGGTCGCGCATCTGTTTCAGGCGTCCCGCCTGGTGGGCGGTGCGCAGGTTGGTTTCATAAATGACGCGGGTGCGCCAGTTTCGACCGCCATTATACTTCCAGCCGGTGCGCTCGATGATCGCATCAAACTCTTTGCGGAACCCTTCAAGGCCCCCGCCGCTGAACATGGCCTTGTCCAGGGCCGCGCGCAGATCCTCCACCAGCGCCACAGAATCCGCGCCCGCTACAACAAAGGCGCGGTCATGCGCCTGATGCAGCGTGTCCATCCAGGTCTTGGTCGGCAGGCTGACCTTTTGGCGCATGAAATCCTGCATTTCCTTGAAATCAACCGTACCAACGGTCGGCTCGGCGAATGAAGCCTCCTCCAGCTCGTCCAGCACCTCGGATCGGCCCAGAAGCTCGGCCAGAGCAATCGCATCTCCCAGATCGGAGGCATATGCCGGTTCGCTCAGATCGCCATACCACTCCAAAAAGGCCTGACGCAGCTGGGCGGCCGTATCAGAGTCATCCACCAGCGCCTTGATCTCACGGATCCAACCACGGTGCACCTTGGCCGCCTGCTGTTCGAGCGCCCGCAACAGATCTTGCAGGGCAAAACCGTCCGGCGCAGCGAAGGCTATTTCAGGTCTTTTTTTTTGAGCAGGCATGCCGGGTGTCACAGCGCGAACAGGGCCGTCAAACACGCGCTCCATATAGCCCGCAACATTTTCCGGCTCATAGCCCTGCTCACGCGCCTCTTTAAGCGCAGCAATATCTTTTGAACGCCGCTCGGCCCGTTTTTGCGCCAGCTCCTCCTGTTCCATCTCATTCGATGGGCGGGGCCGCCAGACACGCGGCGGCTTGGCACCGGGATAGTTGAACGCGGTCAGCCATCGAATGATCTGGGTGTTGAGTGTGCCGGACAACAAATCCGCATCGCTATCCACCAGCATGTCCAAAACATTCGCATGCGTCTCTGAGGCGGCGCGCGCGCCATTCTGGCCCATTTCGGTGGTCAGAGTCTCGCCCAAAGTGGCCTTGGACATCTCCGAGTTCCAGAAACGCCCCCATTCCTCATAATGGACAGAGCCGGTGCGCTTTGATTCAAATGAGTCAAGCTCGGTGCCAATCGGCACGGTAATGGCGCTGGCGTGGTTCATGCCCCGCAGCACCGTCATCAGATCGCGCTGCTGGGCGGGCAGGCTTCCGATCGGATATTTGCCCACCGGAATTGGTGAGGCGAAGCGCTCCAGAAACTTCATCCAGAACGCCACGCCATTGCGCTTGAACAGAACTGGCCAGAACAGCCGAGTTCCAAGGCCGAGGCCATAAGGGTTATTGCCTTTCACCCCGAACCGATGAGTCAGGAATTTGCGCTCCGGCAGCTCCTCGCCTTTGGTTGGCGAAGCCATGGTCACAAGGCGCGGTTTCCATTCAAGGTCAAAAACAAAACGCCGCTGATCCAGCGTGGTAATTTCATCAACCGTAATGTGTCGGCCGTCCCGGCCATAGATCACCTCCGAAATGGCAAAGCCTTTGAGCGTGGCATCCAGCAGATCAAGGCAAATCTGATCGAAAGGCAAGGCTGCCAGCTGCTCCTGAATGAAGTCTGCCGCCTCGATGTCGATCTTGTTCTCGCCTCCCGGCTCCACGATCCATTCACGCCCCACCAGCTGGTGCTTGCGTTTCTGAAGAACGGACCAGGCGTGGGTGTCGCGCTCGATCTCGTCATAGATCTTCAGCCCTTTGCCGCCACCCCTTTCGATCAATGTGTCATCGAGAAAAGATAGCACGTCGGTGTAGTTTGGGATTGTAATATCATTTGCTGCTGTGGCAAAACGCGCCTCTTTGGGCAGCCCCTGTGCTTCTGCTTTGGTCTTTTTGGCCATCTCAATGCCCTCCCATGCTATCCGCGCCCCGCGAAATTGCGATGCTGCCGCCCGTGAACAAACCACCAGAACGCTCCAAGGCACCGGTCCAAAGCATTTCCAAACAATCCGGCCCGTCATCATGGGCGGCATTCGGCCACTGTTGCAGCTGGTCGATCAGCGTTTTCTGGCTGTTATGCAGGCGGATGAGACCGGCTTTTATCGGCGGTTGCAGCCGCTCAATCCGTAACGCTTTGTCGGCAAACGGCGTCACCGGCACACAAGGCATGGCCAGCCCGCGCGCGGCGGCGCGTTTCATAAGCTCAGTGCGCAGCAGCTCCTGAAACTGTACCGATTCCACAAACCAGAGCTGGCAGGCATAGTCGGCCTGCATTGCCAGTGCATCATCCATGATCACATCTGGCAGGCGCTTGCGGATCGAGGCCTCGACCACATCCAGCACACCGTCCGTAGGGTTGTAACCGCCGATGAGAATTGCGCTGGGATCGCGGCCGGTGTTCTTCTTGCCAAGCGACGGGTCGATCGCTCCGAAAAAGATCAACTCCGGGCGCTTCACCACCCAATAGGTCAGATCCCGGAAAGCGTTGTCGCCATTGATCGGGTTGTTTTGATATTCTGACTCGAAGCTGTCATGGTCGCCAGCCCGTTCCTGCATCAGGAAAATGAGCGAATGCATCTCCGGCCAGTTGATGACCGCGCCTTTGCTCATCTCGGCCTTTTGGGTCTGCCAGAACGCCTCGGCCTCGGCCTCATCGTTCAGATAAAGCTCTTCCCATTGGTCCCACAGATCCATGCGATCCGGCCATTTCAGGATGGCCTGATAGCGCGAAACCTGCCAGCCGGGCTTCTTGGAAAACCGCACGATCACCGCGTCGAACAGCAGCACGGTGCCCGCGTAAAGCACATCCATCGTGCCATCGGTCGGGCCCAGCTTCAGCACCGCCTTGGAAATCCATTTCTCCAACTTGTCACGCTGGCGCGGGCTTTCGACGTTCTCATCGTTTTCCACATCGTCCAGGATCACAAGATCGGGCCGGTAAGGACCGTGGCGCCGGCCCCGGATTTTCTTGCCGGTGCCAAAGCCTTCCACCTTGATATTATTGGCAGTGACAATCACGCCCTCGCGCCATGTGCGACCTTGACCAACGATTTTAGGGAAGTCGTAGGCCAAACGAGGGTTGAACTCCAACTCCGCCTTGATCGCCTCGATCATGATTGCGGCTTGCTCGAACGCATCCATAATCAAACAGATAAAGTGCTTTTGACCAGTGACGATGCACCACAGCGGGAAAGCTTGGCTGATATGTGTGGATTTGGCTGAACCGCGCGGCGCGATCACCAGGCGCTTTTGGCCCTCCTCTTGGGCCACCATATCCGGCAGGCTGGTGAACAGCTCCTTGTGCAGCTTTGAGGCGGGCTTTGTAAAATAATGCGGAAAATAGGTGTCACAGAAAAACCGATAGCCGGTTTCAGGGTCCATGACCTTCTTGATGCGCTCCGCACTGGCCTTTTTATCGGCCGGAAACGCCTCAACTTCCAGCTCGATCTTTTGACGAAAGCTGGCGGCAATTTCCGCGATGCTATCAAGAAACTCGCGGGGTTTCATTCGGAATACGCCTTTGCGATTTTCAGTCCAAAGGGCTCAAGGATCTCCTCAAACGCATCCCAATGCTGTTTGAAATCCTCGGAAATGAACGCCGCCAATTTACGCAGGACGTCATTGGCGATCGCGAGCTTGGACAGATTTGGAGAAGCCCGGCCTGCTGCATTGACCATCTTGTTAAAGCTGTCCGCCAGCGCGGCCATCATCTTGGCCTTATCGGCCGGGGGCATATCGGTGGCGTCCTGAATCTGCTCCATCGTCACTTGGAACATGATGGTGAAGCCTTCCACCGCCTCCGAAACCAGCTTATCAAAGCCTTCGCCCTGTATGGTCGCTGCAGAGCGGGCGATATCCCAATCATCCCCACCGGCGCGGGCATCTGTCTTCCAGCGCGAAATCGTGCCGGTTGACACGTCCAGTGCAACCGAGATCGCCGGGATCGTGTATCTTTGATACACATACAGAGACCGCGCTTTGGTGCGGATTTCTTTCGAATATGCCATTTATCCTTATCAGCCCTTGAAAGCGTCTTTGATAAAAGCAACCGCGATAGCCATAACGCCGCCGGTGACTGCGCCGTTCACGGCGGAGCGCGTTTCGACTTTGCGCAGGCGATCATCCATGCCAGACAATGTTTCGCCCTGCTTTTCCTGCGCCTCTTTGATGTGCCTCAGCGATGCTGAAATCTCGCCCAGCTCATGCTCGATGCTTGCACTCATACCAATCCCAATGCCTCTTTATACATTTCCAAAACTGCCTCTTCTTCAGCCCGTTCCTGCGCATCACGCTTGTGCAGCGCAATCAGCTTGCGGAGGGCTCTGGTGTCATAGCCGCGCCCCTTGGCTTCGGCAAAAACCTCTTTTTGCGCATCGGCGATATCTTTTTTCTCGGCTTCCAGGCGCTCAATACGCTCCACAAATGCACGCAATTCGCTTGCCGCAACTCCGCAACCTTCCATCTAACACCCTCCTGCTCTCAGCTCCTCACGCATGATCGCGTAATCGCCCATAAACACCGAAAGGACGCTGCCCGCAGGCAACGCCTCCAGCTCATCTGCCGCCCGCGCCTGCACGTCAGGCGAATACGATGGGAGCCGGGGGCACCCCTCAGAAGCGACCATTTCGCAGCCGCTTAACAATACTGCCGCGATCAGCCAAAACACGCGAACCCGCATCCCTCATCCTCCGTTGTCTGGCCGCCGCCTTATGCGCGGCCTTGTATTTTTCCCGAAGCCGGCCGTTCTGGCGCACAGCAAACAGAAGGGCCGCAAATGTGCCGGCCGAAACCAGCCAGGGCCAAAGCCTGCGCCCTAGCCACGCCATCAGCGCAGCCCGTTTTCATGATCATCCCAACGTGCCTCCTCGATGGCCTGCGTATCCATGCGCAGAGCAAACAAAAGACCCAGCAAAACAATCGGTACGATCCATTTCAAATAAGGCAGCGCTGCGCCGATCTGGTCCGCCAGACCGATGGCATCAAGCGCCGTAGCGTCACCACTCAGACCAACGGTTGCGGCCACAGATGCAGCGGCCCCGAGGATTTTTTGCCGCTGACCTTTTGTGTGCCGCAACGTCCGGCTATCGGCCATCTGGGCTTCTGTGCGGGGCATCGCGTTCATAGAGGCCGCAACGCCGCGCACAATAGCCTCGGCCAGCGCCTCTTTCTTGGACAGGCTGTTCGTGGCGCATTGCCCCCTTTTCGAGGTGCCAAAAAAGGGCTCAATCAAAATAGCCGGTGCGCGACCAGACATCAGAGATGCGCCGCCGCGATCACGGGCGGAGCGGGTTTTCACACCACGATCTTTCAAACCCAAAACCGCAACCATTTCCTGATTAACCGCCAGCGCCAACGCCATCGAGGCAGCGGTGCCGGAGGTCAGCGTTTCCGTACCGGATGCATTCGGGTTGCTCGACGCATTGAAATGCAATTCAACCGTGGCATTGGCCCCCCAGCGGTCGGTCTCTTCGTAAACCCGGCGGATTTCGCCGCGATAACCAAGGCCGGGCTGGCGGTAAAATATCTTGACCTCGAAACCCGGATAATCCCGAGCCTGCTGCTCAATCATTTTGGCAAGGCCGGAGTTCCAGACGAACTCGCTTTCCCCCGTATCGGGGCGAACAGCACCTTGTTTTTCGGAATTATGACCAACGACGATGGCAAGTTTCATGGGAATTGCTCCTGATATTACAGAAGCAATTTCTGCGCTTTGGCAGAATTAATATATCTAAACGTGTTTAGAGGAT
>PDWI01003362.1_pt1 | contig 22625 bp, 13 predicted proteins | sample 1430891 | NCBI WGS metagenome assembly PDWI01 (sample SAMN01162508, study PRJNA174530) | Oral metagenome, whole genome shotgun sequencing project. | biome: Marine environment; feature: Marine mammal; material: Swab sample of the gingival sulcus; isolation source: swab sample of gingival sulcus... | reverse complement strand
AGAACAAATAAAAAAGAAAAACTACCACGAAAAATACCTAAATGAAAATAAAGATATATATTTAGTAGGTATTGAGTTTTCTAAAGAGGATAGAAATATATCTAAGATTGAATCGGAGAAAATCTAAAAAATAATTTGCGAACTTTTTTTCGCCATTTTTAGGAATATTTTGTTAAACTCTTAGTATTATTTTTCGCAAAAATACTTTTTAGAATATCTTAAAAATAGATTTGCGAACTTTAATATTATTTTAAGTTATAGACCCCTTAAAATTGGATTTCTTTATCTTAATATTTACTTAAAGTTAGAAAATCTAAGTTTTAAGGTATTTTTTAAAATGATTTGCGAACTTTTTTAAAATAAATTTGGCTTAAAATAGGGTTTTTTTAAAACTTATTGTTAAAACTATAGACTTACATTTTGAAAAATGGTATACTTTTGCGAACTTTTTATAAAAAGCCTTTAAATATGGGGAATTATTAGGAGGAAATATTTTTATAAAAAGATTAAAAGCTTATTTTATGGCTATTTTATAATCAATGACCCGACTTAGGGGATTAAGACATTCCTCAACATATTTTTGAATTTTAAAAGTTAATTCACTAATTTTATAATCAATGACCCGACTTAGGGGATTAAGACTTTAATATTTTTTTTGTGTTTCTTTCCATTTGTTGTTATTTTATAATCAATGACCCGACTTAGGGGATTAAGACGAATAGGTTTTACAAATGTGCTGAACCCCTACTATATTTTATAATCAATGACCCGACTTAGGGGATTAAGACAAGTAGCCCCAGATTCACCTTGTATGAGGACATAGATTTTATAATCAATGACCCGACTTAGGGGATTAAGACAACCGCATTATATTCGTTTAATTCTTCTTGCAAGGTATTTTATAATCAATGACCCGACTTAGGGGATTAAGACGATGTCTTTTTTGTACATAGTACCATCTCTTGTGACTATATTTTATAATCAATGACCCGACTTAGGGGATTAAGACAATAGCTTCTCCCTTAGCTTCATCAATAACTGCATCAAATTTTATAATCAATGACCCGACTTAGGGGATTAAGACGTCTGTGATAAAGTTTTTTATTCTCTGCCACATCTTCAAATTTTATAATCAATGACCCGACTTAGGGGATTAAGACGTTCAAACATTAACTGTTCTAACTCGTCCGCTTCAATTTTATAATCAATGACCCGACTTAGGGGATTAAGACATATTTTCTATCTCATTAAGAAGTTCTAAAGAATTAGAAAGTTTCTATTTTATAATCAATGACCCGACTTAGGGGATTAAGACTTAACATAAAAAGCCTTTTCTTCTGATTCAAGGTAATTTTATAATCAATGACCCGACTTAGGGGATTAAGACGAACTTTACAGAATTATCTAAGCTAATACAAGTGATTTTATAATCAATGACCCGACTTAGGGGATTAAGACAATTAATCCTCCCTCTTTTAGTTCATTATACATATATTATTTTATAATCAATGACCCGACTTAGGGGATTAAGACAATAGAAGTGCAGTTTTTTGGAATTATGTTTGAACATTTTATAATCAATGACCCGACTTAGGGGATTAAGACGACCCACCTTGAGTTTTATTTACAACTTTGAATTGAGCTTATTTTATAATCAATGACCCGACTTAGGGGATTAAGACTCTTGGCTCAGTCTTTTTGTAGTAGCATACACTGGGATATTTTATAATCAATGACCCGACTTAGGGGATTAAGACTTTAAATAAAGTAACCTCTTATTTCACTTTTTTTAAACATTTTATAATCAATGACCCGACTTAGGGGATTAAGACTATTCTCACTCTTACCATCATCTACTACATCCACATATTTTATAATCAATGACCCGACTTAGGGGATTAAGACGTTGATTTTGATCTGGATACTGTGGAAAACCACAGTATATTTTATAATCAATGACCCGACTTAGGGGATTAAGACTCTGAATCTCTCAATAGGATTAGTTTTTTTTAACTAAATTTTATAATCAATGACCCGACTTAGGGGATTAAGACTCTTCTGGATTGTTCCAGCAGAAAGAGCCCTCTTCAAGCTAAATAGATTACTCTACTTACACATCTATCCTATCACTTCTGGATTGTTCCAGCAGAAAGAGCCCTCTTCAATTATTTTATAATCAATGACCCGACTTAGGGGATTAAGACACTTATCGACATTGTTCATATCAATATCTACAATACCAATTTTATAATCAATGACCCGACTTAGGGGATTAAGACTATCCAACTTTCTGAGTTGGACAACTCTCTTCTGTAGATTTTATAATCAATGACCCGACTTAGGGGATTAAGACAGTTGGCTTTTCTGCTGTATACAGCTCCTTATAGAGCTATTTTATAATCAATGACCCGACTTAGGGGATTAAGACGTTACCAAATTCATCTTCATACCACCATCTTGGTTGTTATTTTATAATCAATGACCCGACTTAGGGGATTAAGACCTATTTTATTAATTATAGATGTATGGTATTTACCGTTATTTTATAATCAATGACCCGACTTAGGGGATTAAGACATATTTGTCTCCTTTTAAGATCTTAATATCTTTAAGATTTTATAATCAATGACCCGACTTAGGGGATTAAGACAAAGAATATCTTTTCTCTCTGCCACTTGAACTAGATGAATTTTATAATCAATGACCCGACTTAGGGGATTAAGACACTATGCCTTTTAAAAATTTATTATATTTAACAGAGCATTTTATAATCAATGACCCGACTTAGGGGATTAAGACAATAAATTTTTTGTCTAATTTTAAACTGTATTCTTATTTTATAATCAATGACCCGACTTAGGGGATTAAGACGAACTAATATAATTAATGGGTCATTAAATTTAATATTTTATAATCAATGACCCGACTTAGGGGATTAAGACAAACTCCAATCACACCTGGCTTATTGCCCAAAAGTGGGGATTTTATAATCAATGACCCGACTTAGGGGATTAAGACAAACCACAGTATCCAGATATCTTGATGGAGAGAAATCATATTTTATAATCAATGACCCGACTTAGGGGATTAAGACATATTCATCACCTTGAGTTGGGCTAAAACCTTTTAAAAGAATTTTATAATCAATGACCCGACTTAGGGGATTAAGACAAGTCAAGCACTCTTGACACCTCAATCAATTTATCTTGATATTTTATAATCAATGACCCGACTTAGGGGATTAAGACTATTATGAACTGCCCCAGGGTCACCCTGGATCAAGGCATATTTTATAATCAATGACCCGACTTAGGGGATTAAGACCAAGTAAAAATTAATTTTCTAATTCTACTGATTCAACTCTATTTTATAATCAATGACCCGACTTAGGGGATTAAGACTAAGTTTAAATACTTAGAGTCTGTTAAGAATGGTAAAGTAGTAGATTTTATAATCAATGACCCGACTTAGGGGATTAAGACAAGTTCCATCAATTGAATTAAAATCAATGTTTTCCATAACCTCTACTAATTTTATAATCAATGACCCGACTTAGGGGATTAAGACAGAACTCTATTTTATTATCTATTATCTCAAAATTAATATTTTATAATCAATGACCCGACTTAGGGGATTAAGACTTTTAATTAAAATATCTTTTGAAGTTTCACTTTCAAATTCATTTTATAATCAATGACCCGACTTAGGGGATTAAGACTAATATCCATTTGCCACGCTCTTTTAGCGTATTGCTATTTTATAATCAATGACCCGACTTAGGGGATTAAGACATGTCCTCATAATCCTCTTTACTACCTGTGATATACTCACATTTTATAATCAATGACCCGACTTAGGGGATTAAGACAAATTGAGTTCCTCTTCAGGGAACTCCTTTAGTAGCTATTTTATAATCAATGACCCGACTTAGGGGATTAAGACTAAGAGATTTCTCTTTAGTAGTGTTATCACTACCAATTATTTTATAATCAATGACCCGACTTAGGGGATTAAGACGCTTATATCTTGTGGTTGATTAAATTTATGATAGAGTTTATTTTATAATCAATGACCCGACTTAGGGGATTAAGACAAAAGATACTTTTTTGTTTATTGTAGTCATTTTTTCTCATTTTATAATCAATGACCCGACTTAGGGGATTAAGACTATATTACTTTTCATCTTTTCTCCTTGATGTTTTGATATTTTATAATCAATGACCCGACTTAGGGGATTAAGACGCATAGACAAAATTGAATACCTTGATTTCCATTTTATTTTATAATCAATGACCCGACTTAGGGGATTAAGACTCTTGATCTAAACTAAAATCCTTTGACACAATAGATTTTATAATCAATGACCCGACTTAGGGGATTAAGACTTGACTCAGTCTCTTTGTTGTTGCATACACTGGGATTATTTTATAATCAATGACCCGACTTAGGGGATTAAGACAACTTTGTTCGTCTAACGGTTTCATACCGTCTTTTAAATTTTATAATCAATGACCCGACTTAGGGGATTAAGACGAACCCCACTTATCTGTGCATGTACAATAGTATATATTGATTTTATAATCAATGACCCGACTTAGGGGATTAAGACTTAGCCATCATAGTATTATCAAAATCAATATTAATTTTATAATCAATGACCCGACTTAGGGGATTAAGACTCTGAAGTATATGAAATCATTTGCTGATGCAGTAAAAGCAATTTTATAATCAATGACCCGACTTAGGGGATTAAGACTCCTAAAATTAAATACGTTATACTTTCCATTGACCTGAACACCATTAAGGAAATATAAACTGCTTTACATTTATAAGGGTGAAACCTAAAGGCAATAGAAAAAATTTTCAATTTATTCTGAACTTTTACTTTTATTGTTATACAATGTCTAGTTAATTATTATAGATAATATAAAATTTATAAAGAAGGAAAATAAAAAATGTCTTTTTTGGATAATCTAAATATAAAATTAAAATTGTGGTTGTTGTTATTATTTCCTCTATTGGGGTTATTGTACTTTTCAGGAAACTCGATCTATCTTTCTTATGATAATTATAAGAATATGGAAAATCTTGAAAAACTTATACTATTGTCTGAAAAATCAGCATTATTAGTTCATGAAACCCAGAAAGAAAGAGGGATGACTGCTGGTTATCTAGGAAGCAAAGGGAAAAAATTTGGAGACAAGTTACAACAACAAAGAGTTTTATCTAATGAAGTATATAAAAAATATAAAGATATTGTACTAAGTATTGATAAAAAAAACTATCCTGTGAAATTTATCAATATAATACACAATGCCCTTAAAAAATTTGAAGGATTAAAATCAATTAGGCTTCAAGTTGATAATTTATCTATTTCTCCCAAAAATGCGATTGATTACTACACAAATATGAATAAAAACATATTAGAAACTCTTGGGGAAACTGTAAAAATTTCTACTATTGGGGTGATAACAAAAGACATTGCTGCATATCGAGCATTTTTACAATCAAAAGAAAGAGCTGGTATTGAAAGGGCAGTTGGTGCAAATATTTTAGCACAAGATAATTTTAGTGATATAATGAGAAAAAAATTTGTAAATTTAATTATTGCACAAGAATCTTATATGAATACTTTTAAAGCCTATGCAAAGCCACAAGATATTGAATATTTTAATAAAACAATTTCTGGTAAAGATATAGATGAAGTAAATAAAATAAGAGCTGTTCTTTTGTCTTCTACAACAAAACATAGTTTAGTATCAGATATGAAAGAATTAGTCGGTTATGGGGGTTTTATTCATAATTTTAAAAACTATGTAATCAGAGGTAAACAAAAGTATGAAAAAAGAGCTTTAAAACAATATTCACAATTAATACAATATATAAAAGAATATAAATCATTAGCAAATATTTCCAAAGAAGAGATAGCATTGCTTAATACTTTAGAAAAAGTTTTTACTCAATATTACAATGGCTTAGCAAAAATCAAAGATGCTATTAATAATAAAATGTCGATTCAAAAATTAGATACGATTGTAAAAATAAATGATGCTCCAGCAATAAAAGCATTAAATAAGCTTAATCATAGTTTATTTAGTGTTGAATCAACATATTGGTTTTCAAAAATTACTGGTAAAATTAATAAATTAAAACAAGTAGATGATTATCTATCAAAAAATTTAATAAGTGATATTTCTATTTTAAAAAGTAATGCATATCAGAGTATGATATCATTTATTATTTTAACAATAATAATTATGACTCTAGTTGTATCAATTTCAAGTATCATTCGAATACGGATTTTAAAGTCACTTAACAATTTTAGAAGGGGACTTAACTATTTCTTTGCCTATGCAGTACGAGAAAAAGAGTATATGAAACCTATGGACGTCAATGGAACTGATGAGTTTGCACAAATGACACAAGATATGAATGCAGGTATAAAAAAAACAACATTTATAATTGAACAAGATAAAAAAGTTGTACAAGAGATCGATGATGTTATGGGAAAAGTTAGTAATGGTTTTTTTACATATACTGTTCATGAAAAAGGTGCAACAGCAGAGGTTGAAACACTCAGACAAAATATAAATAATATGCTAGCTGATACAAAAATAAAATTAGATAATTTAAACGCAGGATTATCTCAATATGCAAAGGGTATTTATAATTATAAACTAAGTAAAGAGGAGAGAAAAGGTCTCTATGGAGATTTTGGAACTCTTGCAACTGGTCTTGCATCTTTAGGGCATGATATTTCAAGTTTTATGGCTCTTTTTGCAAATGCTATTGAGTCACTCAATAATAATACAAGCGTCTTAACAACTACAGCTTCATCTTTATCTTCATCCTCAAATACACAAGCAGTAAGACTAGAAGAAACAGCTACTTCTATTGAGCAAATCACAAATAATATTAAACAAAATTCAAATAATGTAACACAAATGTCTAAACTTGCAGATGATTTAACTACAACTTCTACTATAGGGCAAGAGTTAGCATCAAAAACTGCTTTATCTATGGATGAGATAAATAAACAAGTAAATCATATTAATGAGGCTATTGCAGTAATTGACCAAATATCTTTTCAAACAAATATTTTATCTCTAAATGCAGCAGTTGAAGCTGCAACTGCTGGTGAAGCTGGAAAAGGTTTCGCAGTTGTTGCACAAGAGGTAAGAAATCTAGCATCAAGAAGTGCAGAAGCGGCAAAAGAGATTAAAGCACTTGTTGAAAATGCAACAAATAAAGCACAAGAGGGAAAAACGATTGCAACAAATATGATTGATGGGTATACAAATTTAAGTGAAAAGATAAATCAAACAAAAGATATTATTGATAATGTTTCAAATGCATCAAAAAAACAAGAAAGTGGAATTATTCAAATTAATAATACAGTTGAACAATTAGACCAAGTCACACAGCAAAATGCTTCATCTTCTCAAAAATTATCAACAATTTCATTAGAAATTGAAAATTTATCTCATAAACTTACAAGTGTTATTGATACTGTCGTATTTGAAGAAAAAATAAGAAAAGAAGTGTGTGATCCAGAAATGACAAATCTTATTTCTGGATATAAAGCAGAACATATTCTATTTAAAGGGGTGCAATTTAAAAGATTAAATGAGTTCACGCAGTTTCAAATTAGCGATCATCATCAATGTAATTTAGGGAAATGGATTACAAAACAAGAGGATCAAGGAAAAGAATTTGTACAAAATGAGGTATGGAATGAGCTAAAAATGGCACATAAAAATGTTCATAAAAAAATACAAGACTATATTAATCAAAATGCGAAAAAAGTTTCAAATAAAGAACTTGCGGTTATTGCTGAAGATATTGAAAATGAGACTTCTAAACTATTCAATGACTTAAACGGCATTTTAGAACTTCATTGTAGTATAAAATAAAATAGGAAAAAGTAAGGAGAACACCCTTAAAAAATTTTATGATGATTCGATATAAGAAGAAAAAATCTCCTTATATCTTTTATCTTAGAGAAACTAATTTTCTTCGTAAATAAGCAATTTTATTTTGTAATGGTAAATGTTTAGGACAATGATCTTCACATGCCAACAGTGACATACAACCAAAAATTCCATTATCATCACCAATGAGTTCATAAAAGTCTTCAGAAGTTCTTTGATCATGTGGATCAACTTCAAATCTTGCAACTCTATTCAATCCAACTGGTCCAACAAAATCAGGTCTCATAAGTTTTGTACCACAAGAAGCAACACAAATACCACACTCAATACATCTATCAAGTTCAAAAGTCTCATCTGCGATATCAGGATCAACTTTAGATTCCATTTTTGTAATATCAACCTCTTCATTATTCACAATCCATGATTCAACCTTAACAGACATAGCATCCATCCATTTACCTGTGTTAACAGATAGATCCTTAATAAGTTCAAATGCAGGCATAGGCATCAGAGTTAATTTACCCTCAGGATAATTTGCAATCAATGTTCTACAAGCAAGTGCAGGTTTACCATTTACAATCATCCCACACGAACCACAAATACCAGCACGACAAACAAAGTCAAATGATAAATCAGCGTCATACTCTTCCCTAATTTTTGTTAAAGCAATAAAAAGAGTCATACCTGGAGTCTCTTCTAATTTATAATCTACAAATGTAGGCTTAGAATCTTTTACTCTTGGATTATATTTTAATGCTGATATAGTTATCTCTCTACCTTTAGCTACACTCATTATTTATCTCCTGCTCTTTCATTTTTCTCTCTATAATTCATCGGTAAATCAAATGGCATCAACGCATGTTGAATTTCGTGTCTATCTTTACCCTCTGCTTCCATTTTTTCAGTGATTTCATCAACTTCGGCTTGTCTTTTTTCAGAAAGTTCATGCTCTATAATCATACCTTTTGCACCATATCCTCTAAATGCTGGAGGCATTTCCATTGTCATAATATCAAGCTCTTGATAGGTAACAGTTGGTGTAGTTTGATCTGGATCTGGCCAAGAAGTTAATGTTCTATTTAACCAGTTAGCATCATCTCTTTTTAGGTAATCTTCTCTATAGTGTGCACCCCTACTCTCTGTTCTCTCTCTTGCTCCTTTTGCTACACAAAGTGCAACTTTAAGCATTCTTGGAACTCTATACGCTTCTTCTAATTCAGGGTTACCAACTCTTTCTTTATTTTTAACATTGATATGTTTTGTTTTCTTTAACAACTCTTCTAACTCATCTACAGCTTCAGTAAGTCCCTCACCATCTCTAAAAATACCAACTTTTTGATCCATTAGGTTTTGCATTCTATTTTTAATTCTAAAAATATCTTCAGTTCCTTCATAAGCTAAAATATCATTTAAATATTTATCTTGCTCATCTAAGAATTTTTGAACTGTTTTAGTTCCTATAGTTACATCATTTTCCAAACAATAATCAGCAAAATAGTTACCAATAATCATCCCTGCAACAACTGTTTCAGAAACAGAGTTTCCTCCTAGTCTATTAAATCCATGCATATCCCAACAAGCAGCTTCACCACAAGCAAATAAACCATTTAATGTTTGAGATTCACCTGTAGGGTTTGTTCTAATACCACCCATAGAGTAATGTTGCATAGGAAGAACGGGTGCCCAACCTGCTTTTCCTTCATCTGCTGGATCAATACCATTAAAAATTTGACAAATCTCTTGAACATCTCTTAAGTTTTTTTCAATATGTTCTCGCCCTAAAATAGAGATATCTAACCAAATATGATCCCCATATGGAGAAGGTACACCTTTACCATTTCTAATATGTTCAATCATTCTTCTTGAAACAACATCTCTTGAGGCAAGCTCTTTTTTTTCTGGTTCATAATCTGGCATAAACCTATGACCATCTACATCTCTTAATATTCCACCATCACCTCTACAACCCTCAGTCAATAATATTCCTGATGGAACAATTGGTGTTGGGTGAAATTGTACCGCTTCCATATTTCCTAATGTTGCGACACCTGTTTCAAGGGCAATAGCAGCACCAATACCCTCACAAATAACAGCATTTGTAGTTTGTTTAAATACTCTACCATACCCACCAGTTGCTATACATGTACCTTTAGCAACATACGCTTCTAACTCACCTGTTACCAAATCTCTTACAATTGCACCATAACATCTTTTGTTTTCATGAATTAAAGAGATAGCTTCTTTTCTATCCCTGATATCTACTTTATTTTTAAGTGCTTCATTTGCCACACCAAATAACATAGTATGACCTGTTGCATCTGCTGTGTAACATGTTCTCCATTTTTTAGTACCACCAAAATCTCTAGACATAATAAGTCCAGCTCTATCTGCATCTTCAGTGATAGTCGTTTTTTTAGCATTGATAACAGCTTCTCTTGAACCCTCTCGCACACGCGTCCATGGAACTCCCCAACCTGCTAACTCTCTAATAGCTTTTGGTGCAGTATGCACAAACATTCTAGCAACTACTTGGTCACATCCCCAGTCTGAACCTTTTACAGTATCAGCAAAATGCAAATCTTCATTATCTCCATCTGACATTTTAGAATTACCTAAAGATGCTTGCATACCACCTTGTGCAGCTGCTGAATGAGATCTCTTTACAGGAACAAGTGATAATACGATAGTATTTAATCCTTTTTTTTGTGCAGCAACACCAGCTCTTAAACCAGCAAGTCCTCCACCAATAACAAGTGCATCACAATAATTAATTTTCATTATGCAATTCCTCCAATAGATTGATTTGATTTAGTATATGTCACAACTTTAGCACTTGTAGGTACATATTTTTCTCCTGCCTTATGTGAATGCTCGTAACCAATTTTCATATAAGCAAATAAAGAAGCAAGACCTAGTACCATAAAGAACACAGTTAATGCCCATTTGATTTTCTTAAGTGTTTTTCTAGTCTCTTTTGGATTTTTTCCATCAAACCATCCCCACTTCACACATAATCTATAAAGACCAATTGTACCATGAAATTCAACCGCTAGTAAAAGTAAAAGATATAAAGGCCACATCCACTCAGACCAAACTCTGTCTGATGAAGCATAAGGACCTATATCTGCTGAATGTGTCATAATAATATAGATATGAACAGAACCTAAAAAGAACATCACAAAACCAGTAAAGGCCTGTGTCATCCATAATTTCGTATCATCATGGTTCATATTAATAGAATGTGCTCTCATTACTTGATATTGCTTAAAATTTCCTGGTAATTTTCTCATACCTAAACCAGCATGCGTTATAAATATGATGAAAATACATGCAGCAAATATCGTCACTACTAGAGGATTACCACCATCAAAAATAAAGCTACCCTCTAAAAGTTTTGTAATTGTGTACATAAAATCTTTAGAAACCAATATAGATGATACCATTAACATATGTCCCCACATAAATAATGCCAAAATCCCACCTGTCACACTCTGAAGATAATCAAGTCTAGCCGGCATTCGACTTTTCTTTCCTTCAACTGTCTTACCTAAATAGCCTTCAATTAGGTCACTCATATTCAATCCTTTCTTACCTGTATATTGCCAAATGATATCCTAAATAAACTTTAGTGTACTTTAGATTGTAAGATAGATTTATAAGTAAAAATCATAATATTAATATATTTAAAGAATAGAAAAAGCGTATTTCAAAGGGATTAAAAGCGTTAAGAAAAATTTATATGTAAAAAATCATGTGTTACCTATTAACTCATTATATAATAATTTTATTATAACAAACATCTAATTATAAAAGAAAAGGAAACTATCATCTCTATATATAGAGATGATAAGAGTTATTTTTTTTGAAGCTTTATAAATATCATCGCCGTCATTATAACATCATTTATAGCATCATGTTTCCCTAACATTGGTAGATTTAATCGTTCCATTATCGTATCAAATCGTAGGTCTATATTAGCTCCTGCATTATTTTTAATAGCCTGATCAAAATATATCTCTGAAACTTCACTTTGTTTATTGGGTAGAGTAATCCCTAATTTTGGTTTTACATATCTATTTATCATCGCACAATCAAACTCTAAATAGTATCCTACTAAGGGGCGATTTCCTATGAATTCTAAAAAATCTTCGATCACATCATCTATATTTAAAGCATTTTCTATATCACATTCTCTAATATGATGTATTTTAATACTCTCTGGAGTTAAAGGTTGTTGCGTTTTTGCAAATCTTTCAAATTTTTTACTATGTAAAATTTTATTATCTTTAATTATAATTGCACCAATAGAGATAATCTCATCTTTTTTAGGATTAAGTCCTGTAGTTTCACAATCAAAACATACATATTCATCCCCTTCATATTCATCAAATAAGTAAGCATACTTTTCATCTGTTAATCTTCTTTTATTGAAGTATTGTTTTATTTTATTCCACATAATATTTCTAACTTATCATACTTAATTTAAAATGATAACTAACAAACTTTTTAAATTTATTAACGATTTTTAAACTATCTTTTAATAGATCTTTTTCTAGTATACTTAACTTTGATGGATTGATATAATTATCTAATTTCTCATGTGCATCTGTTTTTTCTAACCTAAACTTCAATCTAAGTGATAAGAGATAATTAAATGTTTCTATCAATTCATTTTTAAACTCCTCTTCTATAACACCTAAATTATGTAACTCTTTGAGTCTTTCAAATGTACTTGTCTCTTCTATCTGTTTTTCAATAGATAAACTTCTTACCCCATGAACAATTGGGAAAATACCACCTTTTTTTAAATCTAATTCATCTTTATGTTTATCCTTATCAACAACAAAATCACTAAACATACTTAAAGGTGTCTCAAATGATAAAATCGGTCTTGCAAAATAAGGATAAAAAGTTGTTGCATTATTACATACATGAAATACATATTCTTTAACTTCATGTAATAGCTTACTATCCCCTGTTACAGAAATTGCATCATAGAAAATGGCTAAATTCATAAAACCCTCTTCACTAGGTTTTGTAATCCATTGAAATATTTCATCTTTAAACTCAGTATATGTTTTTACCCAATATGGATTTGAAACCATAATATTTCCATCACATAAGGGATAACCAAAATCAACTAAATTATTTGTAAATGTTTGGGTATATTCCATAATTGCATTTTTATCCATTTTACAATCATCACTTAAAATCAAAGCATTATCCTGATCTGTTCTTAAAATTTGTTCACTTCGTCCTTCACTTCCCATAATGACTAGACAGGCATTCTCTTTTAACTCCTCTGGTGCAGTTAAGTCAAATAATTTTTCAAATAATTTTTCATTTAACTGAGAGATTAATTTTGAGATATATCTTACTTTGACCCCTTTTTCATATAAAGTCCTAATTGTTTTAATAAATCTTGAACTTGCATCTTTTAACTCTTCTAAAGAAACCGCATTATCAAGTAAACTACTCGTAGAATGTGTATGGGAAGCAAAATAACTATTTAATGAAACAATATCAAGTGTCCCTATAATCTCCTCATCTTTTTTTACTAGTAATCTTTTTAATTTTTTCTTTGACATAATTAACTGTGCATTAAATAAAAAATCTGTTGCACTAACTGCTTCAAGTCCATAAGTTGTTATTTTTGCTACTTCTGTATCTAAATCGATTCTATTATAAATTGCTTTTTTAACGAAATCGGAATCAGTTACAATACCCAACTCACCATCAGCACGTTTTACTAACATTGATTGAATCTTATTATCTATCAATTTTTTTACCGTATTATGAATAGTTTCATCTTCATTTACATATATTGGCTTTTGTATATAAGCATCTTCAACTTTTGCAATTGCAAAACTTAAAAATTCTTTACTTTTTTCATTATTTACGCTGTTATTTAACTTCTCAGATATTGTAGAAAAAAAGTAACTTTCAATCTCATCATTTTGATACATATATTTTAAAAAAATATCTTTTGGTAACATATAACAAATTGATTCTTGCACAGTTACATAAGTATGTTTAATATCATTTCTTATAAGTGTAAAAGGATCAAAAAACTCATTTTGGGCATAAACAGATATAACTTCATCTTCATTCTTTTCTTGCACAACACCTTTTATTATAAAATACAAAAACTCCGCTTGTTTATGCGGAGTTAATATCTCAGTATCATTTTTAAAATAAACAATATCTAAATGACTACAAACCTCTTCTAACTCTTTACTTTCTAAATAATCAAAGGGTTTGATACTACTCACAAAACTTTTAATCTCTAAAAGACTCATATTATTACCTCTTTTTATATAAAAAAAGCCCCTATTATGGGGCTTTTCTTGTTTTAATTTAAAAATCTATTAAGATTTAACACTCTAGTGACCCGATGCACCATCAGCTCCAAAACCAGTTTCAGATCTAACTTTTTGTGCCTCATAAGCAATGATCTCATCTTTTGCTCTTTGAGATTTATCAGTAATAGAAAAGAACCAAATACCAACAAAGGCAGTTACCACAGAGAATAACGCTGGGTAAGCATATGGGAAAATCGGTTCAGCATTATGTAATACTCCAACCCAAACAACAGGACCTAAAATAACTAAAATAATCGCTGTAACAAGACCCATCATACCACCAATAAACGCACCTCTAGTAGTAAGCTTCGACCAATAAATTGATAAGAATAAAATTGGGAAGTTAGCTGAAGCTGCAATAGCAAATGCTAAACCAACCATAAACGCAATATTTTGTTTTTCAAATAAAATACCAAGGATAACTCCAATAATACCAATAGCAATTACCGCTATTTTAGAAATTCTCATCTCTTTTGCTTGATCAGGATTCCCATCGCACATTACCATACCATAAATATCATGAGATATAGCAGAAGCACCAGCAAGCGTAAGACCTGAAACAACTGCTAAAATAGTAGCAAAAGCAACTGCTGAAATAAATCCTAAGAATATATCACCACCAACAACTTTAGATAAATGAATCGCAGCCATATTTCCACCACCAAATAATTTACCATCTACAAAAAATTCTGGAGATACTTCTGGTGTTAAGTAAACAACAGCACCTAAACCAATAATAGCAATTACCAAGTAAAAGTACCCAATAAACGCAGTTGCATATACAACAGATTTTCTAGCTTCTTTAGCATTACCAACAGTAAAGAATCTCATAAGTACATGTGGAAGACCAGCAGTTCCTAACATCAATGCTAAACCTAATGAGATAGCAGAAACAGGATCTTTAATTTTCCCTAAAGCAGATGGAGCCATAATATCTTGTCCCCATTTATGAGTTTCAACAGCTTTTGTAGCTAATGCTTCAAAAGAGAAACCAAAGTTACTTAAAATCATAATTCCCATAAACGTAACACCTGATAGTAACAAGATAGCTTTAATAATTTGTACCCAAGTAGTTGCAAGCATACCACCAAAAGTAACATAAATAATCATCATAATACCAACTAAGATAACAGCATATTCATAAGGTAAACCAAACAGTACTTGAATCAGTTTACCAGATCCAACCATTTGAGCAATTAAATACAATGCAACAACTGAAATAGAACCAAATGCAGCAAGAGTTCTAATCTCTTTTTGACCCAATCTATAAGCAGCAATATCAGCAAATGTAAATTTACCTAAGTTTCTTAATTTTTCAGCCATTAAAAATAAAATAACTGGCCAACCAACTAAAAATCCAACAGCATATACAAGACCATCATACCCTTGTAAATAAACAAGACCAGAAAGACCAAGAAAAGATGCAGCAGACATATAATCTCCAGCAATCGCCATACCATTTTGAAATCCTGTGATTCCACCACCTGCTGTATAAAAATCACTAGCAGTTTTTGTTTTTTGAGCTGCCCAATAAGTTATACCTAAAGTTGCACCAACAAAAATAAAGAACATCACAATAGCAGGGATATTTAAATCTCTCTGTGCTGCATCAAATGTTGCATCACCTCCAGCAAATGCAGCAACTGCACCTAAACCTAATAACGTTAATAATCTCATAGATCATCCTTTACATCTTCTTTAACTGCATTTGTTAAGTCTTCGAACTCACCATTTGCTCTAGTTACATATATAAGTGTAGTAATAAAACTCACTATAATAATAGCTGCAGCAACTGGGAAAGCCCAAGTTAATACTGGAGTTTGCATCACAGTTTCACCTGTTGCTATAAACGCCTGTTGCGTAGCATCCCATTTTGTAAGTGCCACCTCAACTTTTGCTGTGCTTACTAATGTTCCTAGTGTTTCTCTACTAAATGCAATTACTAGTATAAAGCCATAAAATATAGCTAATACAAATAAAGACAATTTCAGTGCTAAACCATTTCTTTTCTGAACAAGTTCAATATAATTCGGATTTGATTGAATTTTTTTTACTAATGTTTGATTCACGATTTCTCCTTTTTTTAATTCATTTGTATTGTAGGAGTTATTAATAGCATTTGCGTAGCATTATATCAAATTGTAACAATTAGCTAAAAATTACCTTATTATTTGTTACTCCTTTACTCAATATGATTTTGATTTGATTTTATTAAAGGGTAAAATTTTTCTATCTTCTTTTAAATAGAGTTCTTATTACTGCTAGAATGACTTAGAAAATTATGATAGATTTGAAATTTTTGATATGTTACTTTTAGTATCTAGTATCTAAAGAATATAAAAAAAGCTACTTCCACTTCCACTAAAATAGCTTTTTAAAGGTAGATTATAATTTGCTGATAAAAGTTCATTATATAAATCTAATGCAGGTTCATAAAGATCGTTTGCCTCTTTTAATGAAAAACTATTATATATATCGATACTTTTCATCTCTAAAAGCTTTTTTGCTTCTACTCGTGAGATCTCTTTATAGTACTTTTCTCTAAATCTTTTAAAAATAAGTCCCGTATCACATTGTATTTTGGGTGTAAAAGTACGGATATTGAGTACCTCTTCATCAAAATACTCTACAATTTCCCCTATGCCTGTAACATTTGCACTATCATATTCATAGATAAAAAAAGGAACATCAGCACCTATATTAAGAGCAATTTCTACAAGTTCATCTTTATTTAAACCTAAAGAACAATATTTATTTACCATCAATATAAATGTAGCACAATTAGAACTACCTCCCCCTAAACCTGCAAACTCTGGTATTTTTTTATCAACAACTATCTTATATCTTTTAAAAAAATTTTCTACCTCTAATGAGAGTGTTTTTAATTTAAGATATGCTTTATATATGGTATTTTGTTCTGTTGTACAACCAAAAACACCTTCTAAAGTAAATTCACTAAAATCACCCTCTACAAAAGAGATAGTATCATAGAGATTTTTTACTCTTACAAATCGAGATACTAATTCGTGGTAATTATCTCTTCTTCCTGCAATTTTAAGAAAAATATTTACTTTAGCATACGATTTTTTAGTCATTGTTATAGTAATACCTTATTTAACAAATATTTTGCTTCATTATTTTTTATCTCTATTATTGAAAAAAATGTATCAAATATAATAAGATATTCTCCATCATTTTTATTTTCAAAATATTTAATATCTAGTTTTTTACCCAAATCAAACCACTCTTTTGTACCTAAGTATCTATTTGTAGCTACATTTAAATACTCTAAAGGGTTTAATGCCTTTTCCTCATCATAAACAAAATCACCCTCATATAACCGTTCAAGATAAGATAAGGTTCCTTTTGTATCCAATCTATCAAGTAAAATCTGTGCAATACTACGGATATAACTCCCTTCGCTTACTTCCATATCAAAAGAGATAAATGGATGATTATAATTTATAAACTTTACGCTATACACCTCTGATACAACTTTTTTCATATCAAATTCTATATTATCTCTAGCTAAATCATAAGCGCGTTTTCCATCAATCTTTTTTGCAGAAAATTTAGGAGGAAGATATTCAAGTTTGCCCAACAAAGATTGTAATTTTTGTTCTATTATTTTTTGATCTAATTTTTTTATCTCATCTATAGTATGAACATTTTCTATATCTAAAGAATCGCTCAAAGCCCCTAACCAAATTGTAGCACGATATGCTTTTGGAGTTTTTTTTAAAAATCTAAACAGTTTTGAATACTGCCCAAATGCAACAACCAAACACCCACACGCAAAAGGATCAAGAGTTCCAGAGAAACCTGCTTTTTTATTTTTATATTTTCTCTTTATTCTATTTAGATAAAAATTACTACTTATAAAAACTGGTTTTTTTACTACAAATAATCTATTCAAGCAAATAACCTTTAAATTTTCTCTACAAAAGAGGATAAAATATCCCTTTTATTACCACCAAAATTTATTTTTAATTTTAACTCTTTCCCAGCCTTTTGTACACCTACGACGCGTCCCATACCAAATATTTTATGTTTTACTAAATCATCTTTTTTAAAAGCACTATGTTTTTCTATAGTTAAACTCCCTTTAATAAGATCAGATTCTGTTAAAAAACGACTTTTTACAAGCTGAGTTCTACGCCCTTTATAAAATCTACTATGAACAAAACTCAAAGTTAATTCATCACAAGCACGAGTCATTGCAACATATCCAAGGCGTCTCTCCTCTTCTAAATCAGTGCCCTCTCCTACTAATGGGAAAAAACCCTCTTCCATCCCTATAATAAAAAGATGTTTAAACTCTAAGCCTTTACTAGCATGTATACTCATCAGTGATATAGCCTCATCGCTAATCCCATCAGCAGCACTTTCTAAAGAAATTTCATTTAAAAAATCCTCTAGTTTTAAATCAATATTGTTCATAAAATAATCTCTTAAATATCCATAAAATTCATCAATATTTGACATTCTATCCTCTGCATCAATCACTTTTGCATAGGTAGTTTTAAAATCGAAAGTTTCTTCAAAAAGATCTATAAACCTCATTTTAGCTTCAGCTAATACATCTTGTAAATCTTCTACTGAAGCCATAAATACTTTAAGTGTCCTAGCATTCTTTTTTCCAACAAGTGAAGTCAATTTTTCTGCTGAATACTCTTTAATAATACTAAACATAGAGACAGATGTCTGATATGATTCTGCTTCTAATTTATCAATAGTCATTTTACCAATACCACGTTTTGGTTTATTGATAATTCTTTTAATTGAAAAATTATCATTTGCATTCGTAATCACTCTAAAATATGCAATTAAATCTTTTATCTCTGCTCTTTCATAGAACTTCAAACCGCCCACTAGTTTATAATGGATATTCGCTTTATTTAAGCCCTCCTCTAAAGCACGACTTAAAGCATTTACACGATATAAAATTGCGATATCTTTAGCAGATTCACCATTTTGTATTAACTTTTTAATATCATCAATAATTTTACGCGTTTCCTCAGTCTCATCTTGTGATTCATATACTTTAATAGAGTTACCCTCACCCCGCGTTCCAACAAGTTTTTTACCCAATCTATCTCTATTATGTTCTATAAGGGCATTTGCATGAAATAAAATTTTATTGGTTGAACGATAATTATTTTCTAATTTTATTGTTAAAGTATCTTCAAATGTTTCATCAAAAGTTAAAATATTTTTAATCGTAGCACCACGCCAGCCGTAGATTGATTGATCATCATCACCAACTACACATAAATTATTATGCTCTTGGCATAATTTTTTTAATAACTTATATTGTAACTCATTTGTATCTTGATACTCATCAACCATAATATATCTATACTTTTGGCTCGTTTGCTTTGCTAAATCTTTATCGTTTAATAAAATCTTATATGTAAGTAAAAGTAAATCATCGAAATCTACAAGATTATTTTGTTCTATATATTTTTCATATTTTTCATATACATTTGCAATTTTTGCATACTCTCTATCTTGGGCTGATGATTTTGCCTCCTCTGTAGAGACTACAGAGTTTTTAAATTTTGATATCTCCGTTGCTAAAATAGCCGTAGGTATCTCTTTGTCGATTGTTTTAAGTATTCTTTTTTTATCATCACTATCTATTATTACAAAATTATTTTTTCTTCCTATTTTACCAATATGAAACTTTAAAAACAGTAGTCCAAACTTATGAAAAGTACATAATAAAGGTGGAAATGTAGTATTGTCTATTAATGAAAAAGCTCGTTCTCTCATTTCTGTTGCTGCTTTATTTGTAAAAGTCAAAGTTAAAATAGATGATGGATCGATACCTATAGAGATAAGATATGCCAATCTTGTCGTTATGGTTTTTGTTTTACCACTTCCTGCACCTGCTAAAATTAGCATGGGACCATCTATATGTTGTGCCGCTAGTTTTTGTGAGTCATTTAAGGTAGTTAACATAATACATCTTTCATCTAATATCGTTACATTATACCATTTAGTTTATAAATATAACTATTTTTTGGTAATAATTTAAATAATCTCCATTAGTTTTACTAATACTTAATTATTAATTACATTAATTTATGTTATCATTTTTATTATTAAAACTTAAAAGAGGTAAAACATATGTTATCAGATTTTACAAAACTCAATACTTTTCTTACGGTGGTTAAGGAGAAGTCATTTTCTAAAGCATCTGCGAAATTGGGTATTTCACAACCAGCTGTTACTCAACAAATGAGATTTTTAGAAAACTATTTAGATGCTACCATTGTAGATAGAAAAAAGAATGGTATAAGCCTAACAAAAGAGGGTGAAAAACTCTATTCTATTGCACAGAAAATTGAAAAGGCGATCACAAATGCTGAAAAAGAACTTCTCAAAATAATTAATAAGGATATTACTTTTATTTTTGGAACATCTAGTGCAATTGGTAACTATATTTTACCAACATTTTTAAATGATATTAAAGAAAAAATACATAACGATGTTAGTGTCAATATCTCTTCAAGCGAAAAATCTATTGAAGCATTAAAAGATAAAAAAGTGGATATGGCTCTTATTGAATCACCAATTTTTGAAGATGGTATTATTTATAGAGAATGGTTAGAAGATGAAATTGTAATGTTTTCAAATCAAAAACTTCCTAAAAGAGTAAAAGATGATGATTTACAATCATATAAGTGGGTCTGTAGAAATCCAAATAGCCATACAAGAAAACTCTTTAAAGAATCTTTAGAATTTTCCAATATGCAAGACTGTGAAACTTTTAATATAGTTAGTGAAGCATCTTCTCCAACTGCTATAGTACAAACAGTTTTACATAGTTCAAAAGAAGATATACCTACAGTTTCTATTGTTACAACTCATGCAATCAAAGATTATGTAAAAAGTGGTATTTTATTTGAGTCAAGGCTTCCAGATATTAAAATGCAAAGAAAATTGTACATCGCTTATTTAAAAGAAAGAAAACATGATGCATTTATCGATACTGTTATTAACTATTTAATGACAATAAAAAAGTAATCTATAAAAAGTAGTAAATTGAAATTTACTGCTTTTTATACTTAGGGTCAATGGACGAAATGCATTACATAAAGGGAAAATATGTTAAATGTATATTTTTTAAAACTTGATTTTAATATCAGTGATCGTGATTTATTAATCTTAGAAAAAACAATTTCTCCCCAAAGGCTTAAATATGCAAAACAATATCATAAAAAACAAGATTTTATTCGCTCACTTTTAAGTTCTGTTCTGTTTTATTATGCTTTAAATAAAAATGGAATTGATAAAAAAGATATAATCATTGAAAAATCTTTAAGGGGAAAACCATTTTTAAAAAACTCAAAAAATATAGATTTTAATATCACTCACTCTGGGCATTGGGTAGCTTGTGCAATTGATGTTAATGATGTTGGAATAGATATAGAATACATGAAGGATATTAATTTAACAGACTTTGAAGAGATATTAACTACAAAAGAAATATCTTATATAAACAATAAACAAGAAAATTTTTACCAAATTTGGACACTAAAAGAAAGCTATATTAAAGCACTAGGAACTGGTATTTATCATTCTCTATCCTCTTTTAGCATTGAACCATATAGCAATCATTATGCAAAAGTTTTTCAAGATGGTTCTTGTGAGAAACAATGGCATTTTTATAACTTCAATTTAGATGAAAAGCACTCTTGCTCTATTTGCTCACAAGCAAAAATCACTAAAGAACATTTTAACTTCTTAGAATATAAAAGTTTCTATCAACTAGCAATTTTATCTTGCTAGTTGATATATTTAGTCTTTTAGCCAATTAGCCAAGGAAAGCACTGAAGGATAATCAAACACGCTTGCTAAAGTAAGCTTACTGCTATGTTCTTTTAGGTTTCTTCGCAGTCTTAATAAAATTTGACTTGCAATGAGACTATCTCCTCCAACACTAAAGAAATTATCATCATCATTTAGCTCAGGCATACTTAATACATCTTTGTAAATTTCTGAAATTCTTTGAACTAAATCATCTGCCAATGTTTCATCATTATTCTCCAACTGCTCTTCGTCCCCAGTTTTTTGATGTAGCCATTGCTCAACTCTTGGATTCATTTCCCTTGTAGAAATTAAAATTTGAAGTGGTTCACTCATAGAAATTATTCTTTTAATACTCTCAATACCATCTTCTGGGCTCATAGAGTATTTTGCAACGGTTTGCTCATATGCACTCACCTGCTCTTTTGAGTATTCAAAATCCCAATCATCCCAATTTGTACATAGCCATTTTATACCAAGTCTATATGGATTGATTTGAGTAAATGTATCCATAAAA
>PDWI01003361.1_pt1 | contig 22628 bp, 17 predicted proteins | sample 1430891 | NCBI WGS metagenome assembly PDWI01 (sample SAMN01162508, study PRJNA174530) | Oral metagenome, whole genome shotgun sequencing project. | biome: Marine environment; feature: Marine mammal; material: Swab sample of the gingival sulcus; isolation source: swab sample of gingival sulcus... | reverse complement strand
GTCTCCTCCATTAGATAATTCAATAAAACCAAAGCCTTTTGCGTCATTAAACCACTTTACAGTACCACTTGTCATGTTGACATTCTCCTAAATAAAAAATAAAAATCGCTTCTAACTTTGGGGGGTATTCTCAGAATTAACAGGACTACACCTTCGGCAGGAAACTTTTGCACCTCACAATTGGTGCGAATTGCGGCATATTATACAGGGGGAAAATATTATGTCAACAGAAATGAGAGATATTGTGAATATATATTTTTATACCTCTAGGAAAATGACTGATAAATTCAAAATAATGAAATGCTTTTTAAGCAGTTAACTCGTTGTTATTTAATGTTTATATGAATGTTTTTTTTCAAAAAATAGTGGTTGTTTTGATGAAAATATTTAAGAATAAAATTCCTGGTCTATACAGCTTGAGAATATTTTTATCCAGAATATAAACGAAAATATTCTCAACGGTGCTGCTGTTGTGTGTTTTAAAGACTTTGAGGAGATGAAAACTGCTAACTATCTGGGTCCATAATAGATGAGACCTTGTTTGTCTGTTTCCGAGACGGAAACACTGTATAGGCTATACCGTTTGTGTTGCAGTTTTTCGACAAGGTTATCGTAAATATACATTGCAATATGTTCCGATGATGGGTTTTTCACCGCAAAGGCCTGGTGTTCGTTGAGATCACAGTGGTCAATAGTATCAATGACTTCTTTCACATGCTTTTTCAGCACTGTGAAATCAATACCCATACCTAAGGAATCAAGTTCTGTAGCTCGTACGGTAACTTCAACTTTCCAGTTATGACCATGGGGCTTTTCGCAGTCACCAGGATAGTTGCGAAGATGGTGTGCTCCAGCAAAGTGGGTCTTTACAAAAATATCAAACATTACGACTCCTTTTTCGCTAAAACAATGCTTTGTGTTCCATTGTTCATCTGATTCTCAGGTTAAGTCCATCGTTGAGACAGTGGGCTGATTTACACAATATACAACATAGACGAAGGACAGTTCAACTTGAGGTTTTTTATCATGTTGTTTGCCTGTTTTCGCCTTTTTGTTTATCGTTTATTGAAAAATGTTTTTGGAAAAAGTTATCTTTGCTATTTTTTCATATAAAACGAATGGTTACAGTATTCTTTTTGATGGGGAGTGGCATTGTAAAATACGGAGCAATGTTTTAAATGTTAAAAAACTTTTATCCTTGGTTACTTTCTAAAAAAAATTGTATATGGTTAAGTCCCTTTTTCCATTGTACATTGCAAATTACTGTTATTTTTTATGTAAATACTTTTATGTCTGGTGTAGAGTTGTTTACCTGTAAAGAATGCACTGCCGATACGCTTTTTAATGGGGAATTGCTTTGTTCCCAGCATCAACAGGGGTATCGATTTTCAGTGGATGCAATACTTGCAGCGCATTTCCTTTGTCCTGAAAAGGGTGCTGCGATCTGTGATATTGGTACCGGTTGCGGGATTATTCCCCTTATTCTTTTATATCGCCATACCACATCAATTTCCCGAGTTGATGGTATCGAAGTACAACCACAGCTTAAACAACTTGCTGCCAATAATATCGAACGAAACGGCTTTGCTGAACGCTCCTCTGTTATTGAAGCAGATATCCGGCAGATTTATACACGGGGGTATGCTGAAAAATACCAGCATTTTATTTGTAACCCACCGTATTATAAAAAAAATACCGGAAGAACAAACCAAAATTCTGAGGCACTTAAAGCCCGGCATCAAATAGCCGGTGACATAAAAGATTTTGCTGCCGGAGCTGCGGCCATTATCAAGAATCGGGGAACCGGAGTTTTTGTTTATCCCGCAACTCATAGTAGTGAGCTTTTTGCAGCGTTAGCTGCGGCACGTCTTGAGCCGAAGAAGATGCAATATATCTATAGTTCGCCCGGCTACAATCAGGAGGCAAAGCTGGTTCTTGTGGAAAGCCGCAAAAACGGTGGTACTGGTTTGCGGGTCCTGCCGCCATTTTATATATATAAAGAGCATTCAAAAGATTATAGTGCGGAGATGGCCAGACTCTATGCGCCGAACTCTTCGTAAGTGTTTTATATTTTTACTTTATTGACTGTCCTATGCTTTCTACAATAAAAAGTTGCACTGTTATTGGTGTTGATGGTCTGCTCATTGATGTAGAAGTTGATGTTGCTCGTGGTCTGCCAACCTTTTCCACAGTGGGACTTCCTGACAGTGCCGTCCGTGAGAATAAAGACCGAGTTAAAGCTGCCATCAACAATTGTGGCTACCAATTTCCCCAACAAAAGATTACCGTGAATCTAGCTCCTGCTGATGTGAAAAAAGAAGGAGCAGGTTTTGATCTGCCCACTGCCATAGGTATTCTTGTTGCCACTGGAGTTATCGAGCAACAGGCACTTGCCGGTGTCTGTATTGTTGGTGAACTTTCTTTAAATGGTGGGGTGCGTCCGGTAAAAGGGGTACTGTCCATTTTGCTTGAGGCTCGAAAAAACGGTCTTGAGAAATGTCTTATTCCTGAAGAAAATCTTCCCGAGGCTGCGATTATCTCAGATGATATTGAGGTCTTTGGGGTGGCCTCACTTCCCGAGGCCGTTGAGTATTTATCTGGTATGCAATCTCTGGCGCAGCGTTTGGTTATTTCCTGGGAAGAAAAAACAAACATTTCCAGAGAGAGCAATAAAGATTTTTCTGAGGTAAAAGGCCAGTATCAGGCCAAAAGAGCCCTTGAGATTGCTGCTGCCGGAAACCATAATGTCTTGCTCGTTGGGCCACCAGGTTCGGGAAAAACCATGCTGGCTCGAAGATTGCCAACCATACTTCCGGCAATGAACAGAGAAGAAATTCTGGAGACCACCAAGGTGTACAGCGTCAGCGATCAACAGCAGCGGGGTCGCCTCGTTGCAATACGGCCATTTCGGGCACCGCATCACACGGTTTCCGATGCTGGTTTGATCGGCGGTGGTGCCTTCCCACGGCCAGGTGAAGTCTCTTTAGCCCATAACGGGGTACTTTTTCTTGATGAATTTCCAGAATTTAGAAAGCATGTCCTCGAAGTGTTGCGCCAGCCGCTGGAAGATGGCTATGTTACTATTTCCAGAGCCAATATGCGAGTCCAGTTCCCAGCCCGCTTTATATTGGTGGCTGCAATGAATCCCTGTCCCTGCGGTTATTATGGAGATGCCCGAAACCGTTGCAATTGTCGTCCCGATCAGATACAAAAGTACACCAGCAGAATATCAGGCCCGTTACTTGATCGTATAGATATGCATGTCTCGGTGGCAGCGGTGCCATATAGTACCTTGCAGGAAAAGGCTCCAGCCGAAGATTCGGCATCAATTCAGGCCCGGGTAAACAAAGTGCGGCAGCTTCAGGAAACACGATTTGCCGCAAATAAAGAGATCTTTTGTAATGGAATGATGGGAACAAAAGAAATCGAAAAATATTGTCATCTTGATAAAGAATGTTCGGCCTTGTTTCGTCATAGTGTTGAGGCATTAGGTCTTTCAGCACGAGCATTTCACCGGGTTCTCCGTATTGCACGAACCATTGCTGATCTTGATGGCAAAGAACAGCTTATGTCTTCGCATCTCGCAGAGTCCATACAATATCGCCGGGCTTTTTTATGATCTGTGGCATGCTTATCAGATGTATTAAAAAAAGATTCCTGTTGCTTTTTTTGGCCGGACTTTTTGTTTTACCCAGTGCCTTCTGGTTTTTACGACAAAATGAGTCCTCCGGTGATCCCTGCTATTTTCTTCCTGAAGATACCGTTTTTTACGTGCAAGGCCGTCATCAGCCGCAAAAATTAAAAAATTTTTTCCATAGCCTTTTGGGCAAGGTCTTCACTGCGATAGAATATAGACAAATTTTCCAGAAAATCGGTGCTTCTGAAGAATTTATCAATAATATCGAAGCACTGTGCGATTTTGGCACGTCAATAGTCGATGAACCACTTTTTGCCACAGCGTTTGATGAATATTTTCTTGTGGCAATGTTTTCTGAACGCAGTTGGTCGTCTTCATCCCGACCTCTCGGAAAATATTTGAAAAATCAGATGTTTTTGCTTGCAAGACCTCCATCTGCTTCGCAGCTCATCAAAGATTTTCTTGCGGCAACTTCATACCGGGAAATTACCTCAGCACCCTACGGGAAGTATCGAATCCGACGCTTTGAAAAAATGGAGGAACGGTTCAGTGTTACTGTGGTTGATGGCTATCTTCTTGCAGCTTTTGAAGAACGACTGATTCGAGAAGCTATCAGACATTATGAAACTCGCTCAAAGACACTTCATAGCCATTCTTTATTTGAAAAAATTACATCCCGTATGGAATCACAGATTCCTTTTTTCTATACGAATCTTGAAAAAGTAACAGCACTTGCCAGCCATCTTGCTGCGACTGCCGAATCTCGTCATGAGCAGATTCTTTTCAAAATAATAACGTATCTTAAAGGCGTTGATGCAGTGGGATGGGACGGCCATAACAGCAAACAGGATATCTGGAAATCGACAATTATTGCCCATAAATCTGCTGCCGGTTCCCCGTTACTGGAAAGACTTTTTGCCATTTCTCCTCAAAAAAACAACACCGCATCATTTGCTGTTGATGATACCTTTTTCTACTTTTGGTCAAATACCTTTACTGCGAAGACATTAGTGCAGTTTTTCCTTGCTGAGATGGCTAGAACTGATGAGAAAGAACAATGTCATAGCATAATAAAAAAAATGAGCGGTTTTGACGTGGACGATCTTTTAGCCATGTTTGGTGAGGAAAGCATGCTGTTTGTACGGCCAGGCGGTTGGAGCCCTCTTTTTCCGCTTCCGGGGACTGTTTTGGCTGTTTCACTCAAGGATTCACAGAAAGTACAAAAGGTTATTGAAACCCTTGTCAAAAATTTTAATACCTCTTTGTATAAAAAAACATATAAGAATCTTACCTATTATTCCTGGGGTTTATATCCTTTCGAGAATCTGCAGCCGGTGTATGCGATGTATAAAAATTATCTTGTCATTGCCAATACCCGAGATACCCTGACATCGGTACTTGCACTTCCGGGAGATAAAGAAACCTTGTTTTCTTCTTTACAATTTGCGGCTGTTGATCCAGGTTTTGCGGCAAACAACAATACAGTATGTTACCTTGAGCCTAAAGCCTTACGGAAGTTTCTTGTTGATTTTTTTGAGATGGCAAGAATTCTTGTTGCCATTGAAAATAAAGAAACCGCAGCCCGAATGGTACTTATAAAAAAAGAGTTTCTTGAGCCGCTTTTTTTTGGAGGGGTTATGTCTCACCCTATCGCAATGAAAACAAAAAACGAAGAGGAACTTATTATTACCACATACCATGTAAATCTTAACCAACACCAGCCTGGTAAAATTTATGGAAAATCTTATAAAAGAATTAAGAAATCTGGTGGATTTTAAACCAACAACCGAACCTGGAGATGTAGTGCTTATTGCTGCCAAAGACCCCCAAATGCTCCTTTATGCGATGGTTACCGATATTGAGCGGGATACCGGTCGTAAAGATGAATGGTGGCAGGTACATCTGACGGTTCTTTCTCTACCCATGCAGCAGATGATCTGGACTTTACGAACACCTCAAATGACAGGGCAGGAAATTTTCACCATGGGGGGTGAAGAGCGTTTTGTTCAGGCGGTGGCTTTTCCCACTCCCAAATCCCCGGAACCCACTGCAAAAAAATCAGAGAAACAGCAGAAAATTGTTCCATTGAAAAGGGTGAAATAAGACCATGCAAGAGCGAGCTTTTATACAACATATTGTTGCCTCGATGAAAGATCAGCATTCTGGTGTTACCGCTGGAATAGGTGATGATTGCGCCGTTTTCAATGGTATTTCAAACGATGAAGAATGTCTTGTTACCACCGATATGCTGCTCGAAGGTGTTCATTTCGACACCTCCTGGCATCCACCATTTCTTCTTGGAAAAAAAGCAGCTGCAGTCAATTTAAGTGATATTGCAGCTATGGCTGGAACGCCACGCTATGCGTTGCTTTCATTGGGAGTTCCAGATTGTTATGATCAGAGCTGGCTGACATCGTTTATGGATGGACTTTTAAGTCAGCTTGGTGCTTTTTCCTGTGTGCTCATTGGTGGTGATACGGTTAGTGCAAAACGATTGACTATTAATCTTACCATCATAGGCAGCGCAAAAAAGGGCAGGGCTGTGTATCGTAATGGTGCCGGAGAAGGTGATGGTGTTTTTGTCACCGGGCCGCTTGGTGCTGCGGCGGCGGCATTACATCTCTTTCAGTCTGAAAAGTTTTACCAGCTTGACCAGGCACAGTGGCCTGTTCTGGTTGCAAGTCTACTTGAGCCTCAGCCGCAAATAACCACAGCCCGGTTGCTTGAACAATATGGTCATGTGACTGCGATGCAAGACATTTCTGATGGTATTGCCACCGATCTCAGCCATATTTGTGCGGCAAGTGGTGTCGGAGCTATTCTTCAAGAGACGATGTTGCCAGCCCATGATGAACTTCGAAAAATGTGCCAGGTAACCGGATGTAATCTTGTTGATTTTCAGTTACGGGGCGGGGAAGATTATGAACTTCTTTTTACCGTAGAAGCCCAACATACTCCTTATATCGCAGAAAAATTCTGGGAAAATCATCAAATAAAACTCTTTCAGGTTGGGGAAATTGTCGCTGGGGAAGGTGTCATGCTCGCAGAACCTCATGGCAGAAGCCGGCAGATAACCTTTCAAGGCTATGAGCATTGCTCTCGATAATGGGCGTTTTATTTTTCATGAAAAATGATATGGAATTTTTTATGAAACGTTATTGACATACTAAACCACCACCGACTTGAGTCGGTGGTGGTTTAGTCGTTGAAAATTGAATTCATTAAGATAATATGAATTAGTTATGATTTGATCTGACAAATGCCTCGTCAAAATTGGTTATTTGTCAGATCAAGTCTTGACGAATACACATTTGAATGGAACGAACATACTTTACAACAGAAAATTCTATATGTAGTCGATATCCAGTTTGAAATTTATGTGTTAGTCCTTACAGTTTTCTATTTAAAATAAGAATGCAAGACTTGTTTTTAGTTGGAACCATAGCTATGAAGCCCTGCGAGCAGGAAGTTCACCCCATAATAGGTGAATATGACCGAGGCAAAACCTACTAAAGAGAGCCAGGCGATACGTCTTCCTGACCAACCACGGGTGTATCTGGTGTGTAAGGTGATCGCATAAACAAACCAGGTGATCAGTGACCAGGTTTCTTTCGGATCCCAGCTCCAGTAGGTGCCCCATGCGGAATTAGCCCAGACGGCACCGGTAATAATTCCGGCAGAGAGCCAGATAAAACCAAAAACCATGGTTTTATGGACGAGATCATCAATAATTGGTAATTCGGGAAGTCGTGAAAAAAATGATGCCGAATTGTTGCTCGGAGAGCTTTTCAAGAGGTACATGATGCCGAGACCCGCAGCAATGGTGAATGAGGCATAGCCCACAAAACAGGTAACAACATGGGAGATCAGCCAGTTTGATTGCAAAGCCGGCACCAGCGGGCTGATACCTTTATTGATATTGGTAGAAAGAGAACCATACATCATCGCAAGAGCAGCAAAGGGCAGGGTAAAGGCACCGATCATGCGGTTCTGGAATTTCCATTCCATGAAAAGGTAAATAGCCACAATAGTCCAGGAGAAAAAAACCACCGATTCATACATATTGGTCAGTGGCGCATGGCCAATACCCATCACATACGATTCTTGCCATCTGAGTCCAATGGCAATGGTTTGGATCGCAAGTGCTCCAAAGGTGAAGACGGTTGCCAACTTACCAAGTTTTTTCTCTGCCTTAAAAATGAAAATAATCAGGTAGAGAAGCGAGGCAAAAAGATAACTGAGGGTGGTAATCCCCAGAAGTTGTGAGCTATTCATAAAGTACATTCCTTATATTAGTGAGCAAAATCAGAGGAGGTTAGTTTTTTCTGGTAGCGCCAGACTTTTCCAGTTCCTGATAAATGGCTGTAAAGATTTTTTCAAAACCCATCTTGTTTTTGGTGGTGGTTCCAGCAAAGAGAGGTGCCTGTTTTTTATCATTGAAAAGCACCAGCCAGAGTCGTCTATGTGAGACGAAAAAGCTGAGATACAGCCCAAAGAGCATCAGGAGGCATCCCAGGTATACCAGCCAGACTCCAGGGTCTTTGGCGACCTGTAAACCAGTTGCATAGGCCTGATCCACAGTGAAAATGATGTCGCTTTTCTTGTTGAGTTGAAATTCTTTTCCGGGAATGACCGTGACGATCTTTGCTTTGTCTTTTCCGGCTTTAATCCATACTTTGATACGTCTTATTTTATTGAACTGTTTTTCTGTGTTTAACACGCCGAAGGTAATGTTTTTTTCCGGCCAGGATTCTTTTTGCTGAAAAGGCACGATAAAAGAATGCGCTGCGGTCTCTTTAGGATCAGCAATGGTCACGGTAAAGGTGTTCGGAAGGGGCTGATAACTTGCCTGGTAAAAGGTGATGCCTTGGTATTTTAAAGGGGTATTTACTTCGATTTTCTGGGAGAGTACTTTTTTGCCGTTTTCAAGTATGGAAAGGCCGGAAAGATATTCTTTGGGCATCCCGTTTTGGTAAAATTCGATATCAAAGAAATCACATTGTACTTCAAAATCGAGATTGATAATACCGGAGCTTTGTGTATTGCGAACCATGGTCGTTGCTTCGGATTCAGGAAGCAGCATGAATCCCTTAAAACCAAGAAATTGTCCGACCATGGCTCCGGCAAAGATAACCAGAATGGAAAGGTGTACAATATAGACACCGCATCGAGACCAGGCACCTTGCTGGGCCGCAATGAGATGGCCTTCGCTAAGTTCGCAATGCTCTACCTTAAAGCCTTTGGAAGACAGAATCTGGTTTACTCGTTCCTTATTAATACGGCTTTTTTTGTGCAGACTATGGCTGAAAGCCATGTCTTTAAGTCGTTTCGGCGAATATTTGGTCTGGTCTTTGGTTATTTGCTTCCAGGCAAACGGAAATCTGTGGATTGAGCAAACTACAAGATTGACGCTTAACACCCCCAGCAATGCTAAAAACCACCATGAGGTGTACATATTGGGGATGTCCAAAAGGAAGAAAATTTCGGCGACATTTTCACCGTAACGAGCGAGATAATAATTTTGTGGTTGATTTTGCAGGATAATCGTGCCAGCAATGGAGCTAATGGCAAGGGCACTGAGGGTAACAATGGCCAATTTTACAGAGGCGAAAAATTTCCAGAGTGTTTTTGGCATATTCATGAGAAAAGATACTGGTTGGTAATTACTCTTTGATGTGTCGCTCTAGCTACCATGGTGACATCTTTATTGCAATGAAAAAGCTTTTTGTTAAAGGCACCTAGAGAGATGAGGCACGTGAGATTTTATTGGATATCCCAAGATTGAATGGGAAAGAAGATGTTTTTTAATGCGGAAAGTTCTTGTCTCTTATTGCAAAACAAGTTATTATTGGCAGTTCTTGAATTGGTTTACAGTATATTTGTTCAGCAGGTTTCGTTGCAGAGTAACCTCGGGGCCGCTGGTGAGTTTTATACGAGGAGATGGAGAACAATGTCAAAGGTATGTGAAGTTTGCGGTAAAGGACCTGTAACTGGGAATAATGTTTCCCACGCCCACAATAAAACCCGTCGTCGTTGGCTACCGAATCTGAAAAGAGTTCGTATGGTCACTGAAGGGGGCGGCATAAAACGAGCCAAGGTTTGTACCCGTTGCATTCGTTCCGGGGCTGTGGTCAAACCTGCATGAGTTGTACGAACGAAAATAAGGTAATATATAAGGCGAGCGCAAAAAAAGTTGCTCGCCTTTTTCTTTTGGGAGAGTGAGATGTCCGAAGAAATAACTTATCTGAGCTATGAGCAGGCTGTTAATTTAGTTGGGGCAATTCAGGAAGAAGAAGATATTGAGCAGGAGAATAGACATATTTTAACTGTATATTCTGTTGATGATAAGGAACTTTGCTGGTTTGACTTCGAAGAGGTTATGCAAGATGTTGGCGATGTAGCCAAAGGGGAAAAAAAAGAAGCGGTACAAGATTATATCCTGCACCGCATTCCAACCTGGGCTTTGGAAATATAGGAGAGCAATTTGTAATCCCGTAAGCGGGGTTATTTTTTAGGAAGTTGAATGCGTTGTTCCTTTTTAAGTTCCGGGTTCTTTTTGTATAATATTATAGTTTTTCCAATAATCTGAACAAGGTGGCTTGATGTTGCGGTGGCAAGTTCTGTGGCTCCTTGTTCTTTTGCAGTATTGCTGTTTTTGCCGATCTTGATTTTGACCAGCTCTTTGAGTTCAAGTTCTTGAGTGATTGCGTTGAGAACTCCTTCGGTGATTCCCTCCTTGCCAATCTGTACATTTGTCGTGAGGCTGTGAGCCAATCCTTTGAGATATTTTTTTTGCTTACCAGTGAGCGTAGAGTGTTCTTGGGAAAGTGTTGTGTCAGACATAAGAGAATCCTTGAGAAGCCCTGTTCAGGGCTTTGTTATGTTTTTTGAAAAACGGGTGTTTTTATATGAGCATCAGGAGGTATTTATTTTGTGGTACTTTGAGTATCTTTAATGAAACAGGTTCTTAAATATTTCGTATCCGCCGACCCAGGTGCCAATTGCTGAACCGAGGCCTGTAAGAAAGAATACCAGAAAGACCCGAAGGAGTTTGTTTTTCCACCAGGCGGTGATGGAGGTGATATCATTGGCGACATTCTCAAATTCTCGAACAACTGGTGGGCATTTCATTACCTGAATGAATGCTGAAACATAGCCTGCGCCAATGACCGGTGTTAGGCTGGTAATTGGTGCTGCGGCAAAAGCTCCAATGATGGTGACGGGATGAGCCAGCGCAAAAACAGCACCGATTGCTGCCGGGATTCCGTTGGCAAGAATCCAGAACAGAAGATTAGAGCCTGCAACATCGGCACCTTTGGTTATTCCTATTGCGAAAAGAGAGCCGAGAATTAACAACGGGATGCCCCAGCCAAGAACCTTCCAGAGTTTTGATACCGGAGGAATGGTATCCAGCTCCGGTAAAGAAGGGCTTGTGGCACTGGAGATAGCTTTTTTTATGCCTTCAACATGACCAGCACCGACAACGGCGACCAGGCGTTGTCCTGGTGCTGTTTTAATCTTTTCTGCAAGATAGAGATCTCTCTCATCAATGAGTACCCGTTTCAGGTCGGGAAAACTATCGCCCATCTCGTCCATGAGATTTGCCAAAATATCTTTTTTCTTTAACTCTTCAAGTTTTTCTGCGTCGATCTCTTCATCATCAAAGATTGATGCAAAAAGCACTGCGATAAGTTGGCATTTTTTCAAAAAAGGTGTTGATTTCCAGGCTCGCCGTAGGGTGATGCGTACGTCGCGGTCACAGAGGGATATCGGTATTTGCAGTTCGTTGGCAGTTGTGGCTCCTGCGAGCAGTTCAGAGCCGGGTAATACCCCAAGTTTTCCGCCAAGACGCTTCTGGTACGAGGCCATCAGGATTGAAACAAGAAGTGTCGAGAGCTGCTTGTTACGAATTATTTGTTTGAGGTCAAGGGATTGCCATTTCGCCTGCTGCGTCATTGCCTGGTAGCGTTTTTCGTCAAGTTCAAGGCAGACATGATCAGGATGTTCTTGATTAATAATTTTTTTGACCAGAGTGACCGATTCTTTTGAAACATGGGCGGTGCCAACAAGCAGGATTTTCCGGTCATCAACAGTGATAGCGTGTACGTCGGGGCCGTATTGTTCTGGGGATTGTGAAGATATCATAATATATTGCGACAACAGATATAACATACGTGCCTCGGCTCTTTATTCTGTGAAAAAGGGCTGCGGCATAAGCCGAGTATTGGCTGTGATGTCATACTTTTTTGAGTTTGAGCTTATTTCCTGGATGAATCAGGTTTGATTTCAGATTATTCCATTTGCGGATGTCTGCGGTAGAGAGTTTGAATTTTCGAGATATTTTCCAAATAGAGTCACCGTTTTGTACTTCGTACCAATGGTATTGGTCTGTGGTGCTATTTTTAACCGGCAATCGTTTTTTAGAAGCGATGAGGACCGGAACATGAGTGCGTGGGGACGTTGTTTGTGCAGAAGCAGCAAGAACAGGCGCAGCCTTTTGTTTTGAGGTGTGATCTCGTTTGATTTTATAGGTTCCAGCGAGGATTCGACCGTTAAAGGGTTGAGAAATAATATTCTTTGAAAGTGAATCTGGTGTTGCTGGATGGAGTATCAATTGTTCTCCGGCCTTTATACGGCGTACGTTTTTTATGCCATTCCAGGAGATAATCATTTCCATGGGTACGCCATATTTTCTGGCAATTTTGCCAACGGTCTCCCCTTTTTTAATGGTATGTAATAGCATATTATTTTTATTACTTGCAGCAAGTCTTCGGGCATCGGCTTCAGAGAGTAACTGATATTTTACTGTTGAGTATGGAATACGCAGATTGGTTCCTGCGATCAAGGTGTTAGAGCGTAAATTGTTCACCTTTAATAGTGTCGTGGTATTTATATTATAGCGTCGGCAAACCTTTCTTATAGTATCGCCCTTTCTAATTTTATGGGTGAGATATCCAGAACTTATATAGGGGTGTACTCTGGGAAGATTGCTTTTGGCAAGAGCCTTGCTCCCTTGAGGAATTTTTACGGTATATTCTTTTTTGTTTGGCGGAGTCTTTGCCTTACGAAGTTGTGGGTTGAGTTCCTTGATTGTTTTGATATCGCTTCCTGAGATAAGTGCCACAGCATCAAGGCTCATTCCGGGAGGAACGGCAATTTTGTCATAATTCAGTGGGTGTTGGTAAACGATTTTGTCAAATCCATAATTTTCAGGGGCTTTTGCAACGATAATCGCAGCAATCAGTTTCGGAACATAGCGTTTTGTTTCAAGGCGGAGGTGTTTTTTTGTCGCCAGTTTCCAGAAATCATTGACTTTATAACGCTTCATTCCAGAACGAACCTTCCCTGGGCCAGCATTATAGGCGGCTACTGCGAGATGCCAGTCTCCAAAATCTTTGTAGAGATCGGAGAGAAAAGCAATAGCGGCAGCGGTCGATTTCTCAAAATCCCTTCGCTCATCGACATACTTATTAATGGTGAGATTATAGAGCCTTCCGGTACTTCGGATGAACTGCCATAAGCCCACAGCGTGGGCGTGAGAGTAGGCTCGCTGGTTAAAACCGCTTTCAATCATAGCCAGATAGGCAAGATCTTGGGGCAGTCCTGCTTTTTTAAATTCGGCACGAATATAGGGAAGATAACGAGTTGATCTGCCCAACCAACGGGCAAAGGTCTTTTTCTGTTTGGTTTGAAAGAGTCTGATATAGGTTTCTACCTGTTTGTTGATAACCACAGGGAAATCATATTGCAGCAAACTCTGTTTTGCATTTTGGTCTGTTTTTGTTGCGGTGTTTTTCACCCATTTCCCTGAATCGTCAAGGGCTTTAAGCTCCTCGTCCAGCCCTGCCTGCTCTTCGGTGAGTACCAATTGCATATCTGGATCATCAAGCTCTTCTATGATGGTGTCATCTTTTGTTTGCTGGATGTCAGTTTCAAGAAATTGAGACTTTTCAGCAAGACAGCCGCTTAAAGTTATGCAGCTTACTCCGCAAAAAAGCAGGAGATAGGCTTTTGATATGAGTTTTGTCATGAGTTGTTCGGAAGTTTTATATCGAACCGGGATTCGGTGCAGGATATCTATAAAAAGTGTATTGAGATATGTTTGCTAACTGAGTACATTCTGCGTTGTTTTTTTTATCGTGTTTACACGGCATCTATTTAAACCCTAACTTGATGAAAAGTGCAAGCATTATCGAATTGTTGTATCTTTCCTTCGTGCGTTGCTGGCCAAAATCTGTCATAAAAAACAAGAAATTGAACCTGTCTTGGTACTGGCTGAGTAACCTGAAGCATTAAGGCATTTATCCTGCTTATCGGGGTGAGCTATAAAATACAGACTTCTCTTTTTTCGCCGTGAGAGTTCTATGGAGTGAAAAGTGTTTTTGCGGGAAGTTCGATATCGTATATATTTGTTATGTTTAAAAAAATTGTTTTGTTTTTCCTGTTGTTAAGTGTCCTTGCCGGGCTTGCTGGAGCTGGTGTTCTTTACAAGTTGGTGGTTCTTGATCCTGGAACAAAAATAGATACCACTAATATTGAAGCGATTTTGGGCAAGGAAAGCCCTGTCTTTTATAATGACAATAAAACCCAGCTTGGGGTGTTTTTTGATAATTCGCATCGCCAGTATGTGACGTTCCATGATATTCCACGAGATTTTGTAAATGCGTTGGTGGCGGCAGAAGATAATCGATTTTTCAGCCATTTTGGCTTTGATATCTTTGGAATTGCCCGGGCTATGATTGCCAATATTAAAGCTCGCAGGGTTGTGCAGGGAGGCAGCACATTAACGCAGCAGACAGCAAAAAATCTCTTTAAACGAAATGAACGCTCTTTTAAGGCCAAGCTCAAGGAACTCTTATACGCATTACGTCTTGAATATTATTATTCAAAAGAGAAAATTTTTGAATTTTATGCCAACCAGTTTTATGTGAGCGGGAATGGCCATGGTCTGGGAGTGGCTGCGCGCTATTATTTTGATAAAAAGCCCAGTGAGCTGACCCTTGTCGAGTCGGCTTTTATTGCTGGAAGCGTGAAACGGCCTAATTACTATAATCCTTTTATCAAAAAGACTAGGGCTGCGGCTGATTTGGCAAAACAACGTGCTCATACCCGGTTGAAATATGTCCTCGACAAGATGCTTGAGTTGGAGATGATTGGTAAAGGAGCTTATGGGCAGGCTCTTACTCAAGGTTTGGTGTTCAAGCAGGGAAAGGTCGGTTATTCCCTTGATTATGTGATGGAGATGGTCAAGGATGCTGTTGACAGTGATGAAGTAACAGAGGCCCTGGCCGCTCGCGGGGTCGATAATGTTTCGGTCTCAGGTATTCGTATCGTCACTACTGTTGATAAGACTTTGCAACAAAAAACTTTGTATGCGTTACGTCATGAACTTTCTCGTCTTGATGTCTTGTTACATGGCTATGAACGTGAGGATGTACAGCAGCAGTATGCGGCAATGACTTATGCTGGGGACAGGAAGCCGACCATTGGTGCGTTTATCTTTGCCACGGTTCATTCGTGTGGAGAAGCTGGAGAACCAATTCGGGTGCTGGTGGATTTTGGCAAAAAAAATGGTTTTGGAATTATTGATCGAAAGGGACTCGCTCATTTGACGCAAGCCAGAGTTAAATGGCAAAAAAACCGTTGGGCTACTCCGAAAAAGAAAGATGCCGATGCTCTTGGTAAAGAGTTATTACCAGGAGATAAGGTTTGGGTGAGTGTTCGTGAGATTACCAACGATAATACAGTGTTGCTGACTCTTGAGAAATATCCCACCGTACAGGGTGGTGCCTTGGTGATGCAGGATGGCATGATTCGAGCCATGGCTGGTGGTACTGAGAACCGCTTTTTTAATCGGGCCGTCTATGCAAAGCGGACTATGGGTTCGGCCTTTAAGCCCTTTCTCTTTGCTGCGGCGTTACAGTTAGGGTGGAATACGAGTGATTTGCTGAAAAATAGCAGAGAACTCTTTGTTTTTCATAACCAGCCGTATTATCCACGACCTGACCATAAAAGCCCTTATGATGAAGTTTCAATGAGTTGGGCTGGTGTTCATTCCGAAAATATTGCTGCGGTATGGTTACTGGTACATCTGCTGGATAAACTTACTCCCGACCAGTTCAAAGAGGTTACCGCTTTTCTTGGTCTTGCTCCCCGAATGAGAGACGGCGAAAAGGAGTCGTATCAGGGGTATCGTACCCGGATTCGAGATCGATTTGGCATTGTGGTTAATAAGGCAGTGCTCAAAGCGGCGGCGTATCGGGAGGCCGTTGTTCACAGTGAAGCGGATTTTATTTTTGAGGGGCTTCATGCTGACTATGCTTCTTTTACGAAATTGCCTTATGGTCTTGGTTTTGAGAGATTTGATCAGCATCTTCGAGAGCAGTTAGACAATAAGGAGATATCCTCAAAAGAGCGTAAAGAGCTTCTTTTCAGAAGAGGGCTTTTGCGATCCAGTTATCGTACTCTTGAAGAGCTCAGAGAGGAGTTCAGGTTTTTTAAAGAACATATTGAAAGTGCTTTGTGGTCTTCTCGGGAAATGCCTGGACACTCTTTTGCTGGGAGTTTGTATTATGATCCTGTGCGTCAACATTATGCCTATCTTTTGTCAGCCGGAGAAAACTCTTCGTTAGAAGTTGTTCCTTTGTACCGTTTGCAACAGATCATGAATGGCTTGATTCCTGTGGAAAGAAAGAAATTTTGGGAAGAGGTGCGTCTTGATGACAAGGTTTCGGTTGCGGGTTTTGATTTCTTTGCCGAACAGATGGCCTTGGAGTACAAAAGGTTGCGGAGTTTGCCCCCCTATAGCCTGGAGGTGCTGTCGGCTGTGTCGGATTTTCGTATTTATGTTGGTTTAAGATATTTGATCGCCCTTGGAGCCGAGATGGGGATTCGGTCGCCACTTGAGCCTATTCTTTCTTTTCCACTGGGTGCCAATGTTACTACTCTTCTTGAAACGACGAGGATGTATGAAACCCTGGTTACTGGTAAAATTGTCAGTTATGGGAAAACTTTTCTTGACCAGGAAAATGACAATTTGCTTATCATTGATCGCATAGAGTCTGAAGATGGTGAGTTGTTGTATAAGCCAAAACGACAGAGCAGAACTGTTCTGGATGACAAGAGCTGTATGCAGGTGGGTCATCTCCTTGAAAATGTTGTCAAGTTTGGTACTGGACGTGCGGCTGATAAAAGAGTTCGTTTACGTGATGATAGCGCAGAAGATGGTGCGCTTAACAGGCTTAATTTGCCTGTGCCACTTCTCGGGAAAACAGGGACTGCCAATAGATATACCAATGCTTCTTTTTATGGCTATCTTCCTGGATTGCAAGAAGGGGATGGGGGGTTGAAGATCAAGGACGGATATAGTGTCGGTGTGTATGTTGGTAATGATGACAATAAAGCTATGCGGAAAGGGACAATTCGTATTACTGGTTCATCGGGAGCCTTACCCACCTGGATTGATATTGTAAACAATCTCTTGGAGTATGAACAATATGGAGCCCGCCTTGATCCTGTGGATCTTTCTTTTAATGGGTTGGTGTTGCAGCGTGATGACTATGGACAATGCAATCTTGCTGTCGAGAAAGACAATGGCGGTGCTTTGGCTGTCCCGCTACGAAAGGTGAGTGAGCGTAGCCGCTATGCGCCTTCCATAATGACCTTTGGAACAATACATGATGCTCCAGATCGCCGAAGTTTTGTCCCTGAACGATCTTTTATACCCTTTTGGAAAGTGGAACAATAGCGTTGAAACTACTATTTTCTTGCGAAGATCAGCTATGATAAGAGATTTGGGAGGCAGCGTGGGCAACCTCATTTCTTTTTTGCTTTGTTCCTTATTTGTGGTACATTTCCTGGGCGGTGATCTCCTGCTACGGTGAGTGCGGTGATTGCCTGTGGTTTTTGTTGTTTTTGTATTGTGAACTCACTTCTTATATAACTAACAATGGTATCATGAAGAAAGTTATTCCCTTAGCTATAATGTCCTGTGTGATTCTGGTTTTACATGGCTGTTATCAGCCGGCCCCAAAGGTACGCTCTTCGGCGGCACCACGAGCCATCTCTCCAGTTCCTCCTGTAAAGAAAAAAACTCCTCCACCAATTGAGAAACAGGTGGTAACACAGGAGTCAGGGGGGGCATCTTTTGAGCCTTTTACTTTTTCTGCCCCAGAAACTGAAAAAATGGTTACACGAGCTTCTGTTGATGAGTTATTGCCCTCCTTAGAATATGTTACCTCCCGAATAGATGCTTATCGGCATAAGTTGGATCGTTGGAAAGAAATTGATCAACAGTCCTTGTTGACCAATCTCAATCAGGAGACCACTGAGCAGATGATAGGTTGTTTTCGGCAATTACAAAAAGTGCTGAAAGGGTACACAGCAATTCATGATTGGCAATTGCGGGCTGGCTATTCCAATGGGAGTGCAAGCAAACCTGATAGGAGTATGCAGGAACTACACAAGATGGACATTGCCTTTTTAGAGAGTTCCTGTGGCCGGATGCTTGCTGAAGATGATAATGCCTCTTCAGGAATACTGAAAAAAGAACAACAAACAGGACTTGCCCATCTGGAATCTCTTCTTACCAGGTATGCAGAGAATAAAGAATATGAAGAAGTTATACAGACGTGGCTGCAAATTCCTGAGGAGCAGCTTGACAGGGTGAGTCTGCCGGCGAAGATTTGTTATGCTGATGCCTTGATGTTTTTGCATCAGGAGGAGGGAGCGGCAAAGATCTATTTTGAGATTGTGACGCAGATGTCGTCAAAAGAACAGTCCACGGATCTTATTTCTTTGCGTAAAAAATTAGCAGATTTATATACCGCCAGTGGTAATTATGAGGCAGCAAAAGAACAATATTACAAAATTGCTGACGACTATCAGGCTGTTGGTGCGATTAATGACTGGTCTACTTTACAACTCTCTATCTTATCAAGAAGTCTGGATGGGAGTCCTGAGTTGCATGCTTATTCAGAATTGTTGAGGAATTATCTTGGATTCATCCCAGAAAAAGATGGGTATAAGGTGGTTTGGCAGGCAACCCAATTCTTAAAAGATTATCCGTATTCAGCAGTTTCATCAAATGTAGATATTATTAAGGCGGTATCTCAAGCGAAGGCTGATACCTGGTTTGATACGTCGATGCAGGCTGCGGAGGGACTTGGCCAGGAGAAAAAATACCAAGAGGCTGTTGATTTATTAACAGGTATCCCTGACGATATTATCGATGATTCTCGACGTTCTGAGAAAAAAACGCAGACCGATCAATTTGTATTGGCAGAAGCAGTAGAAAGGGAAACCCAGAAACTTGAAGACCTTCAGGAACTGCAACGTAAATGGAATAGTGCGATGCTCCTGGTAAAAGGGAAGCGTTTTGATGAGGCTATTGATCTTTTTACCGAGATGTTTGATACCGAATATGGGCCTCGTGCTGAACAAAAAATCACGGAAGTCAGTCTCTTGGCAGCTCGTTCTGAAAGAAAGCGAGCCGCAGATATGTTTTTCCGGTACAGAGAAGCTGGAGATATTGAGTCACAAAAAAAATTATTGATTCAATCTCGAAGAATCCTCAAGGATATTTTGGTTAAATATCCCGAGGTAGAGATTATTGCCAAGGTAAATAGAAATATTGCTACGGTAGAGCAGGAAATGAATCGTTTGGATCCTCATCTCATCCTCATTGCTGACCAGGGTGATGCTGTAGAATCTCGTACTGTTCTTGATCCTTTTGAAATGACATCTGGTGAGGAACAGTTTTTTGAAGATACTTCGTCGATCATTGAGACACCGTTGCAATAGTTGTTTTTTGCGCATATCACAGACCAAAAAGAGGTCCTAACCCGTCAAAAGGTTATGGGCCTCTTTTCGTTACGGAGCTACAGTGAGAGATAAGCAGAAAGATTTTTATAGAGATATATGTGACGTGCGGTGGCGCCGTCTGAACTGATGAAATATCCGGGTTTGTTATGACACATCTTTTGCAAATTTTGGTGATTGTTCTTCCGGTTTTTCTGGTTATTGCCCTGGGCTGTATCTTGAGATGGAGAGGGTTTCTGGACGATGGCTTTTTGTTTCCACTGAATCGTCTGGTATTTTATGTTGCGTTGCCAGGGTTACTTTTTCATAAGGTAAGTTCTGCCGATTTTTCCCAAAGTTTCAATGGAATATTACTCCTTGTCTTGTTGGTTGGGTTGCTTTTCACCTTTGTGGTCAGTTATGGATATGCTTGCCTTCTCGGCTATGAAAAATGTCAGGTTGGGGCTTTTGCACACTGCTCTTTTCGTTCCAATCTTGCGTATATTGGTATGGCACTTGCCTTCAATGCCTATGGTGATCAAGGGCTTACCGTGGCAGGAATCATGACTGGTTTTTTGGTTCCTGTGGTGAATGTTTTTTCTGTCATTGCTTTGGTTCTTCCAATTAAGGGTGAAGAATTGAAAAATCCACGGCTTATGATGCAGCAGTTAGGAGGAAATCCCCTTATTATTGCGTCATTAGCGGGTATTCTTTGGAGTCTTATGGAATTTTCAAAGCCTTTGGTTTTGGAGAAAACCCTTGATATTATTTCTGGAATGGGTTTGCCGCTTGCGTTGCTTTCCATAGGTGCGTCATTTTCTTTGCAGCGTTTTACCAGTGATTGGAAAAAGGTGTTTACTGCGACTTCTTTTAAGCTTGTTGTGATGCCTGTGGTTGTTGTTGTGCTTCTTAAAATGTTTGATGTGAAGGCAATGGAGTTAGGGGTTGGGTTTTTGCTTTCCGGTGCCCCAACAGCCGCTGCAGCTTTTGTGATGTCTCAGCAGATGAATGGAGATGCCGAACTTACCGGGGCAATTGTTATGGTTTCAACATTGCTTTCTTTATTTACCTATACTGTGGGGTTGTTTGTGCTGTATCCTATCTGAGTAAGAGAAGGGACGTTAAGGAGATAGTTTGTAAGGCTGTGGTATTCAAGAGATGCTGTGAGAGAGCAATAAAGTTTTGCCCATAAAAAGAAAAATTTAAAATTCTAGATGAGAGCTGCGGCAACCTGAAGAGCTTGCTTTGTTGCTGCAACATTGTGTACTCGAAGAATGTCGATGCCACTTTGCAAAGAAAGTGCGGATACCACGGCGGTGGCGAGGTCTCTGTCTTTGGCTTCTTGTTTGGTCAGTTCACCGAGAAAGCTTTTTCGGGAATGGCCGAGCAGTACGGGACGACCCAGGGTCTTGAAGGTGTTGAGATGGCGAATGATCGCAAGGTTATGTTGTAGCGTTTTGCCAAAGCCAATACCCGGATCAATGGTTATGTGCTCTTCGGCAATACCATTCTGGCTCAACCAGTTGAGACGTTCTACGAAGTAAGCCATAATTTCATCAATAATATCATCATACTGTGGTCTATCTTGCATAGTGCTGGGAGTCCCTTTCATGTGCATGATGATGATCGGGCAGGTACTTTGTTGGGCGACGTCGAGCATTGCCGCATCATGTTCAAACGCACTGATATCATTTATGATATCTGCTCCAGCCTCAAGGGCCTGACGGGCCACCTCTGCCTTGGTGGTATCAATGGAGATCGGGATGGAATGTCTGTTACGCAGTTCTTTGATAACGTCAATGGTTCGGGCCAGTTCTTCTTCCAGGGAAACTGGGGAGGAGTAGGGGCGGGTGGATTCTCCACCGATATCAAGAAGATCTGCGCCTTCCTCAATGAGTCGGTCAGCCTGCTCCAGGGCCTTTTCCGGGGCATGAAAGTGGCCCCCGTCGGAAAAGGAATCGGGGGTCACATTCAAGATGCCCATGATCTGGGGAAGTGCAGGCTGGCTGCTCATACCGTATCTTCTTTTTTGTTATCAGCGGGTTCTTCAGCTGTTGCAGCTGTTTCTTGTTCTGCTGTTTCGTTGCCCGGGGCTGCATTGCTAGCCTCGTCTGCCTCTTCCACGGTTTGTGCGGCCTCGTTTGCCTTGGCTTCGCTTGCCGCTTCGGCTTCGTATTTTGCAGCGGCTTCTTCACGGTCCTGCTGGCGCTTTTCTGCCTGGGGAAATTCGCCGGGGCGTACTTCAAGGATCATCCGCTCGATATCTTCAAGCATGATGGTCTCTCTTTCCAGCAGCTCTTCGGCCATCCGTTCCAGGATATCGCGGTGCTCTTCGAGCATGGTGGTTACCTTGTCCGAGGCCTCGAGAATGATCTTTCTTACGGCCACATCAATCTGGCGCGCCGTTTCTTCACTGAAGTCCTGGTGCTTTGCGATTTCCCGGCCAAGAAAGATCTGTTCTTCTTTTTTGCCATAGGTCAGCGGCCCTAATTCATCACTCATTCCCCATTCGCAGACCATCTTTCTGGCCAGTTCCGTGGCCCGCTCCAAATCATTTCCAGCACCGGTGGTGATCTCATCGAAGATGATTTTTTCCGCCACCCGACCACCAAAGAGGATGCAGATCGAGTTCAGCAGGAAATTCTTCGAATGGGTGTATTTCTCATCAATGGGCAGCTGCATGGTAAGACCCAGGGCACGACCTCGAGGAATGATGGTCACCTTGTGCAGCGGATCAGTGTCCGGGAGCAGCCAAGCGACGAGAGCATGGCCAGCCTCGTGGTAAGCGGTGACCTTCTTTTCCTCGTCGGTGATGATCATTGAGCGGCGTTCTGCGCCCATCATGATCTTGTCTTTGGCCTTTTCCAGTAAATCCAAAGTAATCTCTTTGGCGCTTTTGCGGGCCGCCATCAAGGCTGCTTCATTGATCAGATTTTCCAGATCAGCACCAGAAAAACCAGGGGTTCCCCGGGCCAGAATCTCTAAATCAACCTGGGGATTCATCTTGGTTTTCCTTGCATAAATTTCCAGAATCTTTTTACGGCCGCCGACATCTGGGGTGGGCACCACGACCTGGCGGTCAAAGCGACCGGGACGAAGCAGGGCCGGGTCGAGGACATCGGGGCGGTTGGTGGCCGCAACGATAATAACCCCGTCGTTGGATTCAAAACCGTCCATTTCAACAAGAAGCTGG
>PDWI01003360.1_pt1 | contig 22631 bp, 23 predicted proteins | sample 1430891 | NCBI WGS metagenome assembly PDWI01 (sample SAMN01162508, study PRJNA174530) | Oral metagenome, whole genome shotgun sequencing project. | biome: Marine environment; feature: Marine mammal; material: Swab sample of the gingival sulcus; isolation source: swab sample of gingival sulcus... | reverse complement strand
AGCGGCCGGAGGACTGGGCTTTGGACTGATGGCCTTCTGCAATGCTCAAATAAAAAGCGGCATTGATACAATTCTGGATCTGACTTTGTTCTCCGAAAAAATAAAGGACGCTGATCTGGTTATAACCGGTGAAGGAAACATTGACGGCCAGTCGCTGCGGGGGAAAGTACCCATTGGTGTAGCCCGGCGCGCTCAGGCTGCGGGAATACCCGTTCTGGCCATTGCCGGCGGCATAGGAAAAGGAGCCTCGGCGGTCTATGCGCACGGCATAGAATCCATTATGAGCAGCACGGACAGGCCCATGACGCTGGAAGAAGCCATGGCCCGGACAGACGAATGTCTGTCCGACGCAGCCGAGCGCGCCTGCCGGATGCTGCGCATGGGCATGCGAATTAAATAAGGGGCCGCAGCGTCCGTCAGAAAAACCGGAGGTTTTACGTCAGGACAAGGCCCCGACCTTTTCAAAACAGCAGCCCAAAATAAGGGGCCGCAGCGTCCGTCAGAAAAACCGAAGGTTTTACGTCAGGACAAGGCCCCTTATTTTGGGCTACTATAAACACCATGAATCTGCTTTCCCTCACCGATGTATCACTCACTCTTGGCGACAAGCTTTTATTTTACGATGTAACTTTGGGCATAGATGAGGGAGAACACATAGGTTTTATCGGCCCGAACGGCGCGGGAAAGTCATCCTTTATATCCATTCTCAACGGCCGGCAAACACCGGATACAGGGACTCTGCACACCCGCAGGGATCTCAAAATTGCATTCCTTCCGCAAATTCCCCAGCCGCCTCCCGGCGCGACTACAGGCGATCTGGTTTTCCGTTCCGACAATCCCCGGGCGGCCCTGGTACGTAATTACGAAAACTTTCTTGCCGGCTACAGGGAAGAAGATGCTGAGCAGCTTGCCGAATGGCAGGAACGGATGGACAGGGAAGATGCCTGGAATCTGGAAACATCCTATCATTCATTTCTAACAGAGCTGGGTATAAACGATTTATCCCGCCGGGCCGATACACTTTCGGGCGGAGAACTTCGCAAGGCCGATCTGGCCCGGGTGCTGGCTTCCGAAGCCGATCTCCTGCTGCTGGATGAGCCGACCAACCATCTGGATCTGGAAACCGTGGAGTGGCTGGAAAACTGGCTCAGACTCAGCCGCCGCACCTATATTCTGGTAACCCACGACCGAAGCTTCCTGGAAAAATCATGCAATATAATACTGGAGCTGGACCGGCAGAACATATTCAAATATTCCGGCAACTGGTCCACCTATCTGGCCAACAAGGCCAAACGGCTGGAAGAAGAAAACAAAGCTGCCGGCAAAAGGGCCAACATACTCCGCCGTGAGCTCGAATGGGCCTCCCGGCGCCCCAAAGCCCGGGCAGGCAAAGACAAAAAACGCCTCGCCCGCGTTGAAGCACTTCAGGAAACAGAACAGGCCGACATGCACCGCATGGCTGAATTCTCTGCCCGGGGAAGACGTCTTGGAAAGAAAGTGCTTGAACTGGTTAATATTGAAAAAACCCTGGGGCAGCGCCGTATTATTTCTCCGTTCTCCTACAGTTTCAAAAGAGGCGAACGGATAGGCATAGCCGGCCCCAACGGTGCCGGAAAAACAACACTGCTGTCCCTCATCTCCGGGCGTCTTGAACCTGACGGCGGCCGCATTGACACAGGCGTTAACACACGCTTCGCGCTGCTGGATCAGTCACCCCTGAGCGCAAATGAAAACATAAGCCTGCTGGACTACATAAAACAGGAAGCGGAAAACATCCGCCGCCCTGACGGCTCGCTGGTGGAAAGCTCCCGCTGGCTGGAACGTTTTGACTTTCCTCCCCTCTCCCAGAGACGGAAAATCCGATACCTCTCCGGAGGTGAACGCCGCAGACTCCAGCTGGTCCGCCTGCTGATGGAAGAACCCAATTTCCTTATTCTTGACGAACCCACAAACGACCTGGACATTCCCACCCTGAACCTTCTGGAGCAGTTTCTGGAAGATTACTCCGGCTGTCTGCTGGTGGTATCTCATGACCGGAGCTTTCTGGAAAAAATTGTCGACTATTTTTTCATTCTGGACGGAACCGGCTCTGTCAGCGGATTTTCCGGAACCTGGCTGGAATACCGCAGCATAACATCTGAAAAGAAAACACCCCCCCCGGCACCGCGGAAAAGCCGTTCCCGCAGAACCCCGTCCTCCGGGAAAACCTCCACTGCGCTCAGCTACCGCGAACGCAAAGAAATGGAAGAGCTCATGAACACCATTATGGAACTGGAAACCGAACTGGAAGAAGTAGAGCAGATCTTCACCCAGGCAGCCCCGCCCCCCGAACTGCTGGAAAAAGCCGGCAGACGCCACGCGCCTCTCCGGAAGGAAATTGAAGAGAAAACACAACAGTGGGAAGCACTGGCATCAAGGGACAGCTGATGCAAAAACAGTTTCTTTGCGTCTTTATCCCGGCCTTTCTGCTCTCCGTATTAGTCCCGCCCCTGGCAGCCATACCTTCCGGCGGCAAAACGGCTCCCCTCGGGCCCCTTGACGGCCGGAACATGTATGCCCCCCACCTTCCCTGGTTCAGCTTTCCTGCAGCCCCGGCTGCCCCCGGCCGCCTCAACAGCATACAGATAAATACGGCCCTGTATTACATTAACGAATTCAGAACATACCCTTTCTTAACCGAGTCCGTCCCCCTTAACGAAAACAGGCAGCACGAACTGCGGGCCATGGACTATGAAAGCACCATCTGCGAACTGGGGCTGAGCTGGCAGGCCATGCCGGAGTGGAACTTTTCTGCAAAATGGCGTCTGCACTTCCGTTACGGCGGATTCCTTGACAGTGTCATCCAGTCCTGGCATGCCATTCTGCATGCGCCTAATGCCGGAAGGGAATACTTTACGAAAAACCAGTCAGACTGGAATATCAGAGGCAGCAACATACCAGCTTATTCCGGTCAGGGATTCTGCGCGGCTCCCGGCGATCTTGACATCCTGACCCGGTGGAACTTCTATGCCGCTCCGTCTCTTTCCCTGGCCGCGTCGGGAGCAATAAAACTACCGACAGGAGAACGTTCGGGAGGATTCAGTTCCGGCTATCCGGATCTGGGAATAGCCCTGCTTCTGGACTGGTACCCCTGGAAACGCTGGGCCTTTTACATAAACACCGCACTGATACTCCCCCTGGGCCCCTTCGGAACTCCCATGTTTCAGTTTATTCCAGCGGCAGAATTCCGTTTAAGCCGGAAAGTCTCCATACTGCTCCAGTCCCACATACAAAACTCTCCCGTCAAGGGAGGACTGCCGTTCATGCACGGCATATTAGGAGAAACCAGAATGTTTGCCCTGCCCCAAACCAATGTAAAACTGGGCGTAAAAGGACACTCGGGCCGTTTTATCTGGCAGTGTTATTTTGAAGAAGACCCCATAACCTGGGAAGGCGTGGACATTCTGATATACGTCAGTGCAGGATACTTATTCTACTGATTATACTGAGAGACAAAGAGCCTCTGCGGAACTTCCCTCCGGGAAGTCCTTTCAACGAACGCGGACCGGACGCAAAGCGGACAATTTATTTGTTTACAAATACAATTTCCATTCTATAATCATTCAGTAATGAAGAAGAACAAAACAGACATTCCTGTAAGCGCCATTGTTATCGGAGCGGGCAGCAGAGGCCGCATATACGCCGATTACGCTCTCAACAACCCGCATAAACTCAAAATAACCGGAGTAGCCGAACCGGAGGCGGCCTGCAGAAAGCTGTTTGCCAAAGAACATAACTTATCTGAAACTCAATGCTTCCCGGACTGGCAAAGCATCCTCAGCAGAAAAAAAATGGCCGACGCGGCCTTTATCTGCACCCAGGATAACATGCATGTGGAACCGGCCATTGCGGCAATGAATCAGGGCTATAATTTACTTCTCGAAAAACCGGTTGCCGCCAGCCCGGAAGGCTGCCTGCAAATGCTGAAAGAATATCAAAAACACAGCATCTCCATTGCCGTGGGACATGTCTTAAGGTATACAGGCTTTTTCCACCGTATAAAGCAACTCATTGATAATGGGGAAATTGGCCGGATAACAGGAATTCAGCACAACGAGAACATAGGGCATATTCACTATTCCCACAGTTATGTCAGAGGAAACTGGAGAAGGGAAGAACTCTCCTCGCCCATTTTACTGGCCAAGAGCTGTCATGACATGGACATTCTTCTCTATCTGACCAATGCCCGGCAGGTTAAAATATCGTCTTTCGGTAATCGGAGTGTCTTTACGGAGGCAAACAAACCCAAAGGCACCCCCCGGCGCTGCCTGGACGGCTGCCCTCTGGATTCGGTATGCCCCTATTTTGCCCCCCGGATATATATGACAGGCTCCACCGGCTGGCCTGTAGACACTATTACCACAGACCTGACGCCAAAGGGCATAAAAGAGGCTCTGTTATCCGGCCCCTACGGCCGCTGCGTGTATTCATGCGACAACGACGTTATGGAGCAGCAGACCGTTAACATGCTCTTTGACAATTCAATACCCGCAGTTTTTTCCATGAGCGCCTTTACGGAAAGTACCTGCCGCACCCTGAAAGTAGTGGGAGAAAAGGGACAGATTAACGGACACATGGAAAAAAATGAAATTGAAATTCACAATTTCTCTTCCAATGATGTCAAAACCATCCATCTGGAAAATACTTCAACTCTCCACGGCGGAGGCGATACAGGTATTATGCAGAATTTCATCAGCCATATTGCCAATCCGGCCATTCCCCTGCGCAGTTCTTTTGAAGAATCCATTTTCAGCCACATAATAACCTTTACCGCTGAAAAAGCACGGAAACAGAACTCTGTTGAGACAGTCAGCATAGAAAACCTGTAATGGTTTATATAGTAAGCGGTCCCAGAGATTCGGGAAAATCAACAAAAATAAAAGAACTTTTTAATAAGGCAGGAGCCGGCGCGTGGGGATTCTACGGCGAAAAAATAAAAGAAGGAAACCGGATAACAGGCTACAACCTGCTGAATTTAAGAACCGGTAATACCCAGCCTTTGGCGCGGCTGTCTTCCGAAGCCCGCCTTCCCGGCCGGGAAGATACCTTTACCCATGGAATCTTTACTTTTTACCGTCAGGGCTTTCAGAGCGCCCGGAACATTCTTCATACAGCGCTGCAGAACAACGCCGAATCTTTTTTTATTGACGAAGTGGGCCGAATGGAACTTACCGGCGGAGGGCACGCGGCGCTTCTCAGAGAGGCCGTAAAACATGAACTTAATCTCTGCATTGCCATTCGGGACATTAACGTTAAGGCGGCTCTCAGAGAATTTGCTCTGGAGCCCTGCACCATTATTGATATTCCGGCAGCTCAGCGGCAAAAAACGACTGATACCCCTTGAGATCCATCAGTCCATGCCCGGAAAGAGCAAAAACAATAACCTTTTCCCGTTCCTCTTCTTTGGCTTTCAGGGCCTCCTGAACAACCGCGGCAAGGGTATAAGCTGTTTCCGGAGAAACAATAAAACCCTCGGAGCGGGCAAAGCTTACGGCAGCTTCAAAACTTTCAACCTGATTCACCGCCCGGGGGGTAATTAAGCCCTGATGAGCCGCCTCGGAAACCAGAGGCGCCGTGCAGTGCCGCCGCAGTCCCCCGGCATGAATGGGCGGAGGAATAAAATTATTTCCAAGAGTGTACATCAGCCTCTCAGGCGTCAGGCCGGCTGTATCGGCGGTATCGTTACGGTAACAGCCCTGCGTCAGAACCGGAGCGCCGCGGGACTCAACCGAAATAATGTCCATATCCGTTCCGGCAATTTTATCGGCCAGAAAAGGAAAAGCCAGACCGGCAAAAGAGGCCCCTCCGCCCGCGCAGCCAATAACAATATCCGCCTTTTTCTCTCCAAACAGAGCCAGCTGCGCCCTGGCTTCCTGCCCGCTCAGCGTCTGGTGCAGCATAACAAAGTTCATAATAGAACCCGGAGCGTACCTGGTAACGCCTGTGCTGTCTTTCAAGGCCGTGTCCACCGCCTCCGAAACAGCAACGGCAGACGTGCCGGGAGTATCAGACTTTTCCCGCAGAACCTGCCGGCCGATTTCCGTTGTCCCGGAAGGGCTGGGAATGCAGTCGGCACCCCAGGTCTGCATCATTACCTTTCTATAGGGTTTCTGATCGTAACTCACCCTGGTCATATAAACCCGGCACTCCAGCCCCGTCTGAGAACAGGCATGAGCCAGGGCGTTGCCCCACTGCCCGGAAGCGGTTTCCGCTGTCAGTTTCTGTGCAGCGGCCTCTTTGTTATACCATGCCTGTGCCAGGGCGGAATAAGACTTGCCGGTACCCGCCGCGCTGCACGACTCATCCTTAAAATAAATCCGGGCCGGTGTCCGCAGAGCCTTTTCCAGTTCCGCCGCCCGGTAAAGAGGAGACGGACGCCGCCGGCAGAGCAGCTGCAGTATTCCCTCCGGTATACGGATCCACCTTTCACGGCTCATTTCCTGCTCAATCAGGCAGGCCGGGAAAAGAGACTCCATTTTCCCGGGGCTCAGAGAAGGCGGAGAATACCCGGGCAGATCAGCGGCCAGGTTGTACCACTGCCGGGGCCGTTCTTCAGAATTCAGCACCGCTTTTGTCATTAGGAATCTGCTTCGGCACCCTTGTAAATTGCAATAACGTCGTCGTACTCCAGCTTTTTGAAACCGCCCAGAGGACCATTACGCAGGGCCTTTTTGGCCATAATGTCATAACGGTTATCCGTTACGCCCAGAGCTTTCAGATTTGTCGGCATACCCAGCGACTCATAAAACGCTTTATGCCGGCGTATCCCTTCCAGCACCGCCTCTTCCTCACGGCCGGCGGTGTAATCCACATGCCATATCCGGTTGGCAAACTGCACAAAACGGGCCATGTTTTCCCTGTAGACATACTTCATCCAGGACGGAAAAATAACAGCCAGCCCGGCTCCATGGGTAACCCCGTACTGTGCCGACAGTTCGTGCTCTATCCGGTGACTGGCCCAGTCATGCTGCCGGCCCAGTCCCACAAGATCATTATGAGCTATGGTTCCCGCCCACATAATCTGGGCGCGGGCTTCATAATCTTCGGGATTTTCCATAACTTTGGGAGCGGCCTGCACCACGGCCTGTATAACTGCCTCACTGAGCCGGTCAGTTAAATCAACATCAGAAGTAGGACTAAAATAGCGCTCCATTACATGAGAAATCATATCAACAATTCCCGCGGCGGTCTGATAAGGCGGAAGAGTAAAAGTCAGAACCGGATTCATCAGGGCAAAAACCGGCCGGATCAAATCGGAGGCGCAGGCAAATTTGGACTGTGTATCTTCATCGCTGACAACCGAAGAATTACTGGCCTCGCTGCCGGCAGCGGGAATAGTAAGAACAACACCCACAGGAAGAGCTTTTTCAATAGCGGCCCCGCCGGTAAAAAAGTCCCAGACATCGCCGGAATACAGCACACCCGCCGCAATGGCCTTTGCTGAATCAATTACACTCCCCCCCCCGACAGCCAGAATACCTTCCACCTTCTCCCTGCGGCAGAGCTCTATACCTTCACGCACAGTAGAGAGGGCCGGATTCGGCTTAACGCCGCCCAGTTCCACAAAATCAACTCCGGCGGCCTTCAGAGACGCTTTAACCCTGTCGTACAAACCCGATTTTTTAATGCTGCCGCCGCCGTAATGCAGCAGTATACGGGAGCCCAGAAGAGAAGCATAACGCTCCAGCGAAGATTCGGCATCCCGTCCGAACTCAAAACGCGTTGGACTGTAATAATTAAAATTAAGCATATCATTCTCCTTATGCAGCCGGCCGGCTGAAGCCTGACCTCCGGCACATTCTTCTGATATTGAATCATTTTTCCGGCTTCACTACAATGCTGCAGGAGTTTTATGAAGCGCCGCCACGTACTTCATTCCCTTTTATTATTCCTTCTGTTTCTGCGTCCGCTGTATCTTTCGGCGCATCCGCATATGTGGATAAAAGGCCGCCTGATTCCCGAAATTGGTCCGGAAGGTCTCGAATCAGTCCATGTCATCTGGGATATCGATGAAATGACAAGTGCTTCACTGATACTTGACTACGATGTGAACAGAAACGGTGTTCTTGAACCAAAAGAAATAACAGCACTGGGCCGCGGAGCTTTTGAACACCTTATAGAAGCCGAATATTACCTGATTGTGGAAATTCGAAATATGCGGGCCATGCCCTGCCCAGCCACCGGTTTTACCGCGTCCATAAACAGCGGTCATATTATTTACGACTTCCACGTTCCGCTGGAAATACCCATACGCTGGAACGACTTAAAAGATGTAACGCTTTATCTTTTTGATCAGACGTATTTTATTGACTTTAATCTGGAAAACACCAGTAACATATCATCGGCATACCAGAACAGTACGGTTTATTTCAAAACCGTCCGCCGGCGTATGAAAACCCAGGGCTGGGGAAGCATCAGCATTACCGGCCTGGGAGTAACAGAGGTAAACAAATGAATACAGCCGTCAATCCTTTTACCGGGCAGACAACATCAACGGTTACCAGCATTCCGGTACCGGCCTTTCTGCGGCACTGGGGTTTCCGCCTGCAGGAAATTATGCTGGACGCGGCCCGCTCAATCCGTGATGCCGACGGCATTCATTTGGGGCCGGTGCTGCTGGCATTCGGTATTGCCATGCTCTTCGGTATGGTACACATTATCGGACCGGGACACGGCAAACTCTTTACAATTGGATACTTCGGCTCCCGGCGCGCGAAGCTCAAGGAAGGACTGTGGCTGAGTGTTCTGGTGAATCTGCTGGATTCCATTTCGGCTTTTCTTCTTGTATCGATTGTATACGGTGTACTCTCGCTCTCACTCCGCAGTACCGGGGGCGCGGTAGAACGGACAGCCCGGCTGATAGCCTACGGCAGTGTGGCCGTTCTGGGTATTGTTCATCTGGCCGGGCACCTGAAAGGCGGGCATTCTCACCACCACGGGCATGATCATGAGGGACATATCCATAACGGGCACTCTCACCACCACCATACGAAACAAGAGAACTCAGGCCTCAAACCCTGGATGCTGGCCGTTTCCATCGGCATTATTCCCTGTCCGGTCAGTTCCGCCATTCTGGCCTGGGGGATTGTCAATAATGCTCTGGGATTTACCGTTCTTCTGGTTCTGGGGGTTTCAGCGGGGGGTACAATAGCCATGGCCGCCTTCAGTCTGGCCCTGATAAGCGGCAAAAGCGGCTTAACGCGGCTTCTGGAACGCAAAGGATTCACAAGAGCACTCGAAGTATTTGAATTCCTTTCCATGGGGCTTATTATAGCCGCAGGAATTCTGCTTTTCATTTCGGCGCTCTAAAGGCAGGCAAGAAAGATAATACGACAGAAATACAAGCTACAGTTTCTCTATTTCTTCAAGAGAAAGCCCTGTTGCCTTGCTTATTATATCTACAGAAACTCCCATTATTTTAAACTGCCGGGCTGTTTCAAGTTTTCCCTGTTCCAGGCCTTCCTGTCTGGCAGAATCCAGCCGGGATGCCTCATCTTTAAGCCTCTTTTGTCTGGCTTCACTCAACTCTCTAAGCCTTCTGTCTTCTGTAAAGGTTGTATAAACATTATGTGCTTTTTCCATAACAGGATCCTGTTTTAATAAAAATTCCATCTCTTCCTCCTTCTCCGCTACCCCTTCAAAGCGGAAAAACCATGCCCACAGGCTTAAACGGCTTTTTATGTTATATGTATCACCGAACTTGGGCAGCTCAAGATAATTAATCTGCAAATCATCTGTCAAAATGCTCTCTTTATTTTCTTTTTCGGTGAGCAGAAAACAACTGTGGCCCTTTTTGATGGTTTTAAACATGCTGTGAGAGAGCAGGTTTATACAGATTACAGGCTGTAATTCCCTGTAGGCCGAGCCTTTATCAAGCTGACTGCTGTAAAGCTGCGACCAGTAGTAGAGGCTTCTTTTTACATAGGAATTTTCAGGGTGATTCTGTATTTCAACATCAAAGGTTTTATTTGTTTCTGATACCGCTTTAACATCCAGAATGGTTTCCTTGTCTATTGAGTAATCCTTAAGGTTAAAGGGGTTTGTTATTGTAGCTTTCTTTATCATCTCAAAACCCGAGTCAGCAAGAACCGCGTTTATAAAATCTACAAGCAGGTCGGTATTCTTTTCCGAGCCGAGAAGGTACCTGACAAACAAATCAGAGGTTCCTGTAACCATGCAAAAAAAATAGCATGATTTACCGCATTTAACAAGTTTGCACATGGCCTCATTGGGATTATGAGGGCAATCCGGGCAGGCAAATTCACTTCAAAGCTTTTCGGTGAGCAGCTGGCTCTCCAGGTAGTTTCCGTACTCTTCCAGGGCTTTAATTATGGGCTTTTTTTCCGCGGCCAGTTCAGCGCTGTCCTTCCAGGCGGCCAGGCGTTTGCGGTACTCTCCCAGGTCGGAAGCATCCGGTATGGGCGGAAAAAGAATGCGTGAAGCGCAGAAGCTTTTCCATTTCTGCCGTTCCCGCTCATCCAGAACTTCGGGCCAGTTGCGCCCTATATAGCGGCGCAGCATTTCGGGAATCCGCGGGTCTTTGCCCTGCACGTTCAGTCCGCTCAGTCCTTCCGGCGCGGCGGCGCGTATCTGCTCAAGCAGGTTTCTGTCTTCATCGGGGAAAAAGCGTTCGTAGATTTGAAGATCGGGATCGTCAATGCTGCCCCAGTCAGGCTTCTGAGAAAGAACGCCCCGAAGCCGCCCCACAAGCTGATGGTCCGTTTTAATCTGTTCCCAGCGTTTCATGGCAAGAGGCACATCTATTCCCAGTCTCCCGGCGGCCTCGGAAGTTAAAACTTTCCGGGGCGCCAGAAACGGCGCCTTGTTCATGGCAATACCTGTTAAAGCCACCCTTGTAAGCCCCTCGGCCGCCAGCTCCGCTTCCGGAGTAAACATGCGCCGCCGTAACTCTTTCTCCGGCAGAGTTAAAAGATCCTGCGGATCCTGACGCAGGTCAAAGGCGTAAACAATATTTCTCCGGGAAGGGTCAGTAATAAGAGGGCAGACAAGCGTGGTATTGCCCTTCTCCGAGTAATGCACCGAAGCTGTATGGACAAGAGGCGTGCGCCCGGCCAGATCTATAAGTGTCCGGGCCCTGTCCTTTGTCCGGTGAGTAAAGGCCCATTCAAAAAGTTTCGGATTTTTTTCACGGATCAGACGGGCCACGGCCAGGGTGGCGTAAACATCCGAAAGCGCGTCATGGGCCTGACTGTGCTCCAGATTATTGGCCTTTGTCAGCAGTTCCAGCTTTACAGAGGGCCGGCCGTCTTCCGTTTGCGGCCAGACTACACCTTCAGGGCGCAGATCTCTTGCAGCCCTGACCAGATCCAGAATATCCCAGCGGGAATTACCGTCAGCCCACTCACGGCGGTAAGGATCGGCAAAATTCCTGTAATACAGATTGCGGATAAATTCATCGTCAAACGCAATGGTATTGTAGCCCAGGGCGCAGGTTCCCGGACGGGAAAGATGCTGATCCACCGCCTTTAGAAAATCAGCCTCGCAGAGTCCTTTGGCGTTAACTTCCTGCGGCGTAATGCCGGTAATAATGCAGGCCAGGGGATCCGGCAGGTAGTCCGGACTGAGGCGGGCATAAAGAACCACCGGCTCCTCAACAGGCTGCAGATCTTCATCCGTGCGGAGGGCGGCAAACTGGGCAATTCTGTCGTAGCGTGAAAAGCGTCCGAATGTTTCCAGATCATACCAGAGAAATGTCATGGATGCAGTGTATCACAAGATACACCGCCCTTCCATGCACAGAAGCCGGTAAAACCGGTTCCGGCGCCTAAGGCTTGTAGCTTTTCAGCAGTTCCCGGAAAAACAGACGGACACGCCCAACAGACGGAATAAACATTTTTTCGTCAGGAGAATGCGGATTTTTAATTGTCGGCCCGAAGGAAATCATATCCAGCCCCGGAAAAATTGAACCGATAATTCCGCATTCCAGTCCGGCATGTATTACCTCAACTTCCGCGTCCTCTCCAAACACATTCTTCCACACACTCAGGCAGCGGTCGGCCAGCGGAGAATTTTCCCGAGGTTCCCAGGGTGGATAGCCGTTATCCATTTCCCACCTTCCGCCGTACAGACGGGCAAGCGAAACCATAGCGGCAGAAAGATCGTCTCCCCGGCTTGTTAAAGCGCTGCGCCGGTTTGTCAGAACCTTAATTTCATTTTCTTCCGTGGCAAGGGCGGCAAAATTCATACTGGTATCCACCATGCCCTCCACCCGGGTGGACATGGCCTTAACGCCGTGGGGAATAAGCCGAAGCGCGTCCAGAATCCGTGAAGAACACTCAGCACTAAACAGCTCTCCGGCGCAGGCAGCCGGCTCCAGCGGTGTAACTGAAACAAACAGATTGGGTTCTATTGGTGTATATTCATCTTTCAGGATTTTCTGCGCCCGGGCCGCAAAATCTTCCAGAGCGCCGCAATACTCTTCCTTTACGGCCAGCAGACCGACAGCCTCCCGGGGAATGGCATTATGTGCCCTGCCGCCCTTCAGGCCTCCAGTGCGTGCTCCTTCAAAAGAATCCACAGCTTCCCGCAGAATCCGCACCAGCAGCACATTGGCATTGGCCCTTCCGGTATGAATGTCCACACCCGAATGACCTCCGGCCAAACCGCCAACCTTCAGTTCAAACACCTTAAAGCCCGCCGGCAGCGTTTCTTTTTCCACAGGCAGGAACAGATCGGTATCCCGTCCGCCCGCGCAGCCCAGGGTAAACCTTCCTTCATCTTCCGAATCCAGATTCAGAAGAATTTTACCTTTCAGAAAACCCGGCTGAAGGTTCAGAGCGCCCGTTAAACCGGTTTCCTCGTCTGTTGTCATCAATACTTCCAGAGGCGGATGCTCGGCTTCCGGGTCGGTAAGAAGATCAAAAAACATGGCCAGCGCCACACCGTTATCAGCGCCCAGTGTGGTTCCCTTTGCCTTCAGCCAGTCGCCGTCCCGCCAGGAAATAACAGGATCCTTCTGAAAATTGTGTTCCACTTCCGGGCGTTTCTCGCAGACCATGTCCATGTGTCCCTGCAGAATAAGAATCGGCGCGTTTTCATAACCCGGTGTAGCAGGTACCCTGTAGAGAACATTCCGTATTTCATCGGTCTCTACTTCCAGCCCGTGAGATTTACCCCATTCAATCAGCCAGGGCTGAATCTGCTCCATATGCCGGGACTGCCGGGGAACCGTATTAATTTCATTCAGAAATTCTATAACTCTGTCGATCTCTTTACTCATATCCTTATTTTTCATATTTTCTCCTCTTAATTATTCTTCGTCCGGCGCATAAGCAGCAGCACGGCGCCTCCCAAAACTGTAACCAGCCCCAGAAGAACAAGAACCTTTTCAAACCAGTCTCCATAACGGTTGTACAATGTCTGCCTGCCGCTGTACACAGGCACCTCCGCAATAAGATACCCTTTGGTAAAGGGTTCCAGCCGGGCCAGTGTTCTGCCGTTGGGATCAATAACGCATGTCAGTCCGGCGGTTGTGGCCCGCACCATACTGCGGCGGTTTTCCACTGCCCGGAAAACGGCCATATTCTGATGCTGAATGGAACAGGCCGGTTCAGGACTCCAGGAATCGTTGGAAACATTCACCAGAACCTCGGCGCCCTCCCGTATAAAGTTACGGGCCAGATATCCGAATGTATCTTCAAAACAGATAAGCGGACTGACTTTGGGACCGCGGCCTTGCGGGCCGCTGCCCGTTTCCGGCAGATTGAACACCCGGTATTCCGTACCCTTGTGATAGAGCGGTGTACCCTGCGACTGGATATATTTCATTAAACGGGGAAATATGTCGGCATACGGAAAATGCTCGCCAAAAGGCACAAGGTGCAGCTTCCGGTATTTATCCACTATATCTTTTCCGTCAAACAGCAGTACGGCATTGTACTCCCGGCGCTTGCCGGCATCCATAACCGCGTCGTTGTTTCCCATAATAAGCGGAATATCAAGGTTTTCAGCAAAATCCTGAAAGCGGTGAATTAAATTCACCTTTGCCCGTTCCCTGCGGTATTTCAGATGCCATTCAATGGCGGGAACAAAGGCCGTTTCAGACCATACAATGGCATCAGGTTTCCCGTCCTTATCGTTTAAGGCCGCCTGACTTTCTTCGAGCAAAGAATCCAGAGCCGTTTCCCAGGCATCCATTCCCGACAGCCACGTGTTGACATTGTGCTGAATAAGAGCCGGGCGCCAGGTTGGAGAATCGGAATAATCCACTTTGGAAACCACACCGTAAATGTTAGCCGCCAGCATCAGTACAGCCCAAATTCCGGCCGGAACAGCCCAGCGCCGGGGAAAGAGTCTGCCGGGCATATTCTGAACGGCACTCTTTTCACCATGCTTCCACGGAAACAGATTCCGCTCCAGAAGCCAGCCTCCAATCATAAAAGACGGCCAGGCCACAAGAAGACTCACCCCAAGTACGCCGAAAATATCCGCAATGGCGATCAAACTCCGCCAGCCGTACTGACTATATCCGATAATCCCGTAGGAATATCCAAGAAAGCCCTTGGTACGCATTACCTCAAAAGCAAGCCAGACCATAAGCTGAGCCGCCCAGCCATAACGGGGAAATGCCCGGTCAGCCAGAAACAGCAGGGGAAACAGCATGAAAAACCAAACGGCATAAATGCCCGGTACCAGAACAAAGCCGACGGGATTAAAAGTGGCAAGCCAGAAATTAAACAGTGTATAAGCCGCGTAACCGTACACGGCACCCCACAGAGGAGAAGACCACCAGGGAATACGGCGTATCAGCAGAACAACAGGAATAAGGCTTATCCAGGCAAAAGGAGCCAGACCCCAGTCGGCAATAAAACTGGGAAATCCCAAAGCAAACAACAGAACTCCGGCCAAAAGCAGAGCCGCATTAATTAAAGCATCTTGAACTTTTTTATTCACAATGCCGAGACTACCATACCCGCCGGGAACCGGCAATTCCCCGCGGTGAGAAACAGCTGGTTATTCTGGAGTTGGTTCTTCAGGTAGTGCTATAGTGACAAAAACGAAGCCTTGTTATGAAGCATGGAGATGGGCCAAAGAGATTTTCAATTTTCAAAATATAAAAATTTTATTATATTAAAAAGGAGGGAAATCAATGAATATACGTATGAAATATTATTTAATTATGTTTCCTGTAATGCTCCTGGGACTTCTTATTATCTCCTTGTGTACCTTTTTTCTTTCAAAGATTTCAGATGAAATATCAATAATAGCTGCATTGCTGATATTTCCCTGGGGAATCTTTATTAAATACCGTTTGAATAATATACGTTGTCCTCACTGTAATGAACCTATAAACGATACTAAATTGATTACAAGTTCGGGTTATATAAAAGGGCGTAAAAAAGTGTTAATTGGAAAAAAATGTCAGTTTTGCGGGTTCCCATATAAAACTATTACAGGACAAAAAAAATGATTTTAATGTTACCACTCCTTATTTTGATAATACCACCAGTTATACTGGATATATACGCTTTTAGAAAATATAGAGACATGAGTGAGGGTATTCAGACTAGTCGTTACTTCATAGTGTTATCTATACTCAAAAAGACTGCAGCATCATCAAAATTTCCCAGGATTCTTTTAATCCTGTATTTTGGCTTTTTAGGGTTATTTATTCTTGGCATAATCATTGTCTTCTCTCTGTAGACGGTATTAGCTGATTAAAAAATCTATCAGCATATCGTGGTGGTTCAAAAATGATCACTACTTTACATCCTTCAATTAGAAATGATGCCCAAGACTTTATTAACAAGGCAAAAAATGAAAAAATAATTATTCTGATTACAAGTGGGAATATAATCATAATTATGGATTAGCCATCAATGTTGTTGAAGTACAAAATGGTTTTTGCTTATGGATAAATGAGAATTGGGATAAGATAGGGCAATTAGGGAAAGACGCTGGTTTTGATTGGGGCGGAAATTAGACAGGCTTTGTTGACAAGCCCCATTTTGAAAATACAGGCAGGAATACAACGTCACAACTTAAAGAGCTCTATGCTGCTGATAAAGTTGATAAAAATGGATTTTTTATTCTAGAGTAAGAGGTGTCTATGAAAAAGTATATTGGTTTGATTTTTGCATTTATATTTATATCGCAAAGTTGTTTAAGTGACACAATAGAAGTGGATTTTAAGGTTCTGGATAGAAATATTAATTTCTATATGGCTGATTATGTTAATAAAATAAACAAGAAAAAAGAAGCTGAAATTTTTGGTTATTCCCCCGAGGGAGGGATGATTATAGCTGATTTTGATGAAGAAAATAATATTTTATTTTTTAAGTCGTATTTGTTCTTCGAGACAGGGAAAATTAAATATGAGTGCTATTTTGTAGAAGATAATGTTAAATATTTTTTGAAAACAACATACAGATATAATCTGCCTGTTTCTGATGTGAACTCAGAAAGCACTAGTAAAGAAATAGAAAAAATGATTATTCTAGATAACAGAATTTATCTTCTCAATGCAGAAACAAATCAATATAATTTATTTAAGAATGATAGATATATTCCCCTGATTACAGAATTTCTTGAGGCGGTTAGATGAGAAATATCTGAAGGTAGAAGAATCCTCTTAGAAAAAGCCTGGGAGAGAGCAGACACTCTATGAGTACACAAGCAGTAACCGGATAAGCCGTGTGTTGAAAGAGGGTTTGGAAGATTCCCGGGCCATGCCGGGAGTAGACGAAATTGTCTATGGCTATGACGCGCTGGGGCGCAGGATAGTTCGGGAAGAGTACCGGGAGAATAGCTGGTGGTTGTATGGCAGCGGCGAGAAACAACTGACCAAAGAATATGAGGAATGCCGCCAGAGGGACATCGGAGCGGTGAGCCGGATTTTTTTGTGGAGGCTATGTGCTGAGAGTGATAAAACAACAAAAACAGGACATAAGATGAATAAAATGTTATTTCTTTTGATTTTTATTATTTGGCTCTTAGGTTATTTTTATTTTGTTCTGAGAAAGAACAAATTAAAAGGAATATTATTTCTAATAATCGTTTTAATTATTTCTTCACTATTAATAATATTAGAATATTTCAGCATCTTAAATAATAAGCGAGAATTAATTATTGGCATATTTATATTAGCAACTCTTTTTGTATATTACGTAATTAAGACAGTAAAGATTAAAAAAGATAAGAATAATCTCCGTCCTGAAAAAAAATCATCGGAGACGAATAAATCCTGAAAATACAGGTTCTGACAGTTTAAATCAAAACTGTTCACTTAAAAAAAACTCATAACCCTTTTTTGCTGTTGTGAGCACCTACCTTTTGAAGTATAATTATGGCTATGAATAGAATTGGTTTTCTGAACGCTTTGTGAAAGAAACCAACTCCTTAAAACACATCCGCTCTTTGACAATTCAGATAAGAGGCTATACTCTAAAAGAAGGACATCACACCAAATGTGCAACAGAAAAAAAATAATGATTGGCAAAGCCAAATTGCGAACTACCGAAAATGAGCCGGAAGTGTCCGGCGGAGCATAGATTATCGAAATTTTGATTCAGAACCAGTAGGAGAATAAATATCTGTGTTTGAACAGAAAAACTGGATTAAACAAATAGCTAAAGTTCTTACTGTTTATCTTCTCATTGAGTTTATAGCTATTACCTTAAGTATCTATTTATCTGTCCGGCATCAAATTTATTTGTTCACACTTCCTGTAGAGATAATGAGTTTTTCGATTATTTGCTCCCGCATTAGATGGATCCTCGAATTACTCATTATAGTTAGTATTCCGGTATATTTCATTTTCAGTCTGAAGTCGAAGTCAAAAAGAAAACACCTAATTACACTCTCGTTGGTGATACTGCCCAATCTCTATTCACTTTTCATAGCTCAATTTGCATTTAGTCCAGATTTCTATAATAGAGAAACGTTTATAGAAGCAAATAAACGATTATTTAGTCTATTTCAGTAATGGTTAAATATAACGGAGAAATTAACTCCTTAAAACACATCCGCTCTTTGACAATTCTGGGAAGTACGGCCTTGGCAACAGACAGCGGAGGTTTGCCGTAGGAACGAATGGATTACCTGGCCTATGGGCAGAGCTGGATAGAGAAGAAATATGGAAACTCGCCAGACGGCTCCTCCGGCAGCGGCAAGATATATCACCAGTTTCTACTCCTTCCCTGCCCGTTACTATGAGCCCCGCCTAAGCCTATGGGTTACAACGCTCTAACGGGGATGGAAACTGATACTGACAATGCACCACCACGACCTTTGGGTTATTACGGTAATCCTGTAGATACCGGTCAAGCTAGAATCTCTGATAGTAATGTACCACCTCAATACGAAGCTAATGATACTTACAAGTTGGATAATACACAGATTCCAACTGATGCATTTATCGAGGAATATGGTATTCTTACTTCCATTGTTTCTGGATCTGGATTAAAAGGAAGTCTGAAATTGAGGACGTTCTGCAGGAAAGGACAAGAAAGTGTAACGGCTTATCAGCTTTTTGAGTTTGTTGAGTCTGATGAAGTAATAATAGGTACAGGAAATTCACTATATGAATTCCAGTTCGTGGAAAATCCAGAAAGGGCTAATTTTCTACTTCAACAGAATCCCGATCTCGTTAATAACACTCTGGAAGGCCATAAGACAACACACTGACAACGATTCAGAGAAAGGTGGGCTGAGGCCCGTACACGACAGCTAAGATGATGAGGTGATTATGAAATCTATAAAAATATTGGCTTTGTTCCAGGTATCTTTCTTCTTATTTGTATCTTGTTCGTTGAGTACACAGATAAATGGTGTCGTTACGGCAGTCAATGTTGATATCCCTGAAGGTACAGAATTAGATTTAGTCATGTTTGATGCCGTGAATTCTGAAACATACCATTTGACCATAACAATGGGGCCTGATGGAAGTTTCAGTGCAAAGGTAAAACAAGATGGAGCATTGTTAATATTTATTGATGTAAAAGATGATAAATATTCACTGAGTTCTAATTGGCTTCAGAATCATCCTATAGAGATTGTTGCAGGAGAGAAAATCGAAGTACGCGATCTGTATTTAGCTGTAGATTTTCCTTTGGAAATCACAAATGTTTCTTCCCAGATATCGTCAATCAATGATATAGAGCTTAAGTGGAATAAAATTGAAATAGCTGATTACTATGCTGTCTATGTAATAGATGAGAAAGAAGAGGATTCACTCCGAGTATTGTTGGCCACAAAGGATTCGTTTTATAAACCGGATGAAACTGTCAAATTGATTCCATTCGACATCAAGATGACGGCCTCCGAGATAACTTTAACAGCTCCATTTTTCAGGAAGAATGAAGCATTCGCAGCTGGGAGCAGTACCATCCATGTAGCAGCAATAAAGGAAATTCAAGACGGTTTAGAAATGATAATTGCCCGTTCTGAGCGTGTATCTATCCCGTAGTTTTTCAAAAAACTCATAACCCTTTTTTGCTGTTGTGAGTGTAATCCCGCCCAAAACTCATCAAATTAAGTAACGGCATGCCTTCAAAGTTTTTGAGCCTTTCCCGCTGCTGAGCCCTGGCCCGTTCCGGAATTCCGGTTATCAGCAGCAGGGCCTCCTGCCTGCTGTTCGCTCTGCCCGCGCCCTTGACCACAGCGCCACCGCGCCCCATTCTTACAGGCATGAATGTTGAGAAACAGGCTCTGCGCCGCCGGATAAAAACACTTCTGGAGAGCATTCCGCCGGAAGAACGTCTGCGCCTGGCCCGACAAGCAGCAGCTCACCTGCAGTCTGCAGCCCCCTGGAAAGAGGCCCGCAGCGTTCTGCTCTTTCTCTCTTTTGGAACAGAAATTTCCACCACTCCCCTGCTGGAAGCCGCCTTCTCTGAAGATAAAGAAGTTTATGCTCCTGTTGTCCGGGGCAAAGACATGGCCTTTCACCGGCTGGAATCTGCAGAGGGCCCCTTCAGAACCGGCGCCTTTGACATAAAGGAACCTGAAAAAGCGGCTCCCCGCTGGTCGCTTGCCCATTCGGCACGGCCGGCCCTGATTATTGTTCCCGGACTGGCATTTGCCCCGGACGGACGTCGTCTGGGCCGGGGAGGCGGGTTTTACGACCGCTTTTTAAACTGTGTAGGGCAGGAAGCTCTGAAACTGAACTGTCCGGCGCCTTTTACGGCCGCTTACGGTTTTTCCATTCAGCTGACCGCTGCCGTTCCGGAAGAAATTCACGATGCCCGGCTCAGCGGCATTGTTACAGACAAGGGTTTTAATACAGTCATAAATAACGAATGACCGGAGAAATGACCGGGCAATTTTTACAGAACCCCTGCCTCTTTCCCTTGCCCATTCCCTGTTACAGGCGTATCTTCATACCATGAGCAAAATTAAATCTGCGCTGGAACTGGCGCTGGAACGCACAGCCGGCATTACGGTAGACAAAGAAGCTCTCCGTAAAGAAAACATTACCCGCCAGGGAAAAACAGCGGCCGGTCAATATCTTTCCGAACCTGAGTCGGTTTCACTGAAAGAACAGACAGATGCCCTGAAAAATGAAGAAAAAACATGGTTCAGGGAAGGGGTTGTGGAAACCCTGCTGGCCAACCTTTCTCTTCCCCGCTACGAAAACGAAATGGAACGTCTGCCGCTTATTACACAGGCCCTGAAAGACCTGGCCGATAAACGGAAACCGGATAGGAGCAATCTGGAGTACCTCTTAAACCAGATTGAAGAGCTCTTTCGGCAGTTTATTCAGAACCTCGACGATCTGGAAAAACAGCTGGCGCTCCAGTGGGAAAGCCGTCTGCGCCAGAAAGAAGAGCTGCTGCGCCAGCAGACCGGACGCAGCGTCCATCTGACACCGGAGCAGGATCCTGAATACCTTAAAACTCTTTCCGAAGAAATGGCCCGTATTGAAGCCCAATACACGGAGGTTCTGACTCAGGGCAAAAATGAACTAAGGAACCTGCTGGGGTGAACACTCTGTTCCAGGCCGCCCCTTCCCGGGAAAACGAACCGCTGGCCGCCCGGATGCGTCCCCGCAGCCTGGAAGAATTTGTGGGGCAGCAGCACATTGTGGGCCCCGGGCGCCTTTTGCGCCGGGCCATTACCGCCGACCAGCTCTCCAGCCTTATTTTTTACGGCCCGCCGGGAACGGGAAAAACAACCCTGGCCCGCATTATTGCCGGAAGCACACGCAGCCGCTTTGTTTCCCTGAACGCCGTACTGACAGGCGTGGCCGACATACGGAAAGAAATTACCGCGGCCAGAGACGAACGGGAACTGCACGGTAAACGCAGCATTCTCTTTGTGGACGAAGTGCACCGCTGGAACAAAAGTCAGCAGGACGCTCTGCTTCCCTGGGTGGAAAACGGCACTGTTATTCTGATTGGGGCCACAACGGAGAATCCCTTTTTTGAAGTGAACAAGGCGCTGGTCAGCCGCAGCCGGGTGTTCCAGCTGGTGCCGCTGAATGAAAACGACCTTATGCAGGCGGCCCGTCAGGCACTGGAAGATGCCGAAAGAGGTTACGGCCGCTGGAAGGTGGAATTTGAACCCGGAGCGCTGGAACACCTTGTGCAGGTAAGCTCAGGCGATGCCCGCAGCCTTTTAAACGCGCTTCAGCTGGCGGTGGAAACCTCTCCGGAAGTTTTTCCTCCGCCCGAAGGAAGCGTTATACCTGTCAGCCTGGCCGCGGCCGAGGAGAGCATTCAGCGCAAGGCCGTTCTCTACGATAAAGAAGGCGACTACCACTTTGACACCATCAGCGCCTTTATTAAATCCATACGGGGTTCCGACCCCGACGCCGCCCTGTACTGGATGGCCCTGATGATAAGGGCCGGAGAAGATCCGCGTTTTATTTTCCGGCGCATGCTTATTTCGGCCTGCGAAGATGTGGGACTGGCGGCGCCGGAAGCTCTGGGAGTGGTGGAAAGCTGCGCCGCGGCCTTTGACCGTGTCGGACTTCCCGAGGGCCAGTACCACTTAACCCATGCCTGTCTGTATCTGGCCACGGCACCCAAGTCTAACTCTGCCCTGGGTTACTTCGACGCCCTTAAAACGGTAACGGAAGAAAAAAACCGGGATGTGCCGGCCCACTTAAGAGACGGCAGCCGGGACAAGCACGCCTTCGGCCACGGCGAGGGGTACAAGTATCCCCATGCCTGGCGGGAGCACTGGAAGGCACAGCAGTACCTGCCCGACGGCCTGACCGGCCGTGTGTTCTACCGTCCGGGCGAACTGGGTTACGAACAGACCATACGGGAAAACGTGCTGGCCCGCCGTCAGGCGCAGGTGGCCTTTCTCCTGGAAGACAAAGATACTCCCCCGGGTGAAGTACTTACCTACTCTCCCGGCGACAGCGAACGGCAGCTGTGGGTTCAGCGCACCGAAGCCGGCAATGAGCCTCTGGCCATTGCCGTCCGGAACCGGCTCTTTGAACACTGGAAGCCCCTCCGTCATGAACGGGTGCTGGTGGCGGCCGACACCGGAGGCGCCCTTCTCTGGGAGGCCCACCGCCGGGTTCCGGAGGGCGGTGTAACCGCCCTCTGCGGTGCCGCCGCGGCCTACGACGCCCTCAGCTGGCTGGCAGGCGGACTGCCCTCCGCCGAGCGTCCGCGTCTGCTGCC
>PDWI01003358.1_pt1 | contig 22635 bp, 19 predicted proteins | sample 1430891 | NCBI WGS metagenome assembly PDWI01 (sample SAMN01162508, study PRJNA174530) | Oral metagenome, whole genome shotgun sequencing project. | biome: Marine environment; feature: Marine mammal; material: Swab sample of the gingival sulcus; isolation source: swab sample of gingival sulcus... | reverse complement strand
TAAAAGCAAACAGAACTTGACGATAAGCGCACCGACAATAAAAAACTATCTCGATTATCTAAAAGATGCTTTTTTGATTTCTGAAATAAAAAGATATGATGTAAAAGGGCGTAAATATATTGGCACGCCAAGCAAATACTACCTTGAAGACATCGGGCTAAGAAATGCGCAGCTAAATTTTAGACAACAAGAAGAAACCTACATCATGGAAAATGTCATTTATAACGAACTTAAAATACGTGGTTATTCAGTAGATGTTGGCGTCGTTGAAATCAGACAAAAAAACAGCGTTGGCAAGTATCAGCAAAAGCAAATCGAGATCGATTTTATCGCCTATAAGGGTAATAAAAAATATTACATTCAGTCAGCTTATCATCTGCCAACTGAAGCCAAAAAAGCACAAGAAGAAAGATCACTGCTTAGCGTGGCAGATTCATTTAAGAAAATTGTTATTGTAAATGACAACATTATGCTAAAAAGAGATGAAAAAGGCATAGTGACAATGGGCGTAAAAGACTTTTTATTAAATGATAATAGTCTCGATTTATAGTAACCCAGAATATTCACACCACTACCCAAAAACCGCGTCAACCTTTGGAATATCTGCATCCTAAAACTTTTCACCGTACACTCATCCGGTACGCCTTAAATTCTTAGAATGCACCTATTCTCAAATCTTTTAGCGCTTTTCACGCACTGGCGTGAATAATCTGGGTAGTAATTATTTTTTAACACCCAGAAAAACACTTGTGTTTTTCAATGAAGTGTAGAATACTAGCGATTGAAACGAGAGCATCTCGCTTTTATCATTGGCAGGTTGTAATTTTTTAGGCAGCAGCGCTCCGCTCAAAACTACTGCTACAAAAACAACAGCCACCCAATGCGCTCAATACTCTCTGACAATCGCTAACTTTTTTTGAACTCGGCGCCTAGAAAAACGCTGGCGTTTTTCAATAAAATATAAGCGTAAAATCATTAAGCCAAAAAGGTACTGGCACTGCGCGGCAAGGGTATAATGTAACCTATAATTAAACTATTCAACCTGAAAGCGCAATACCGTTTTTAATTTGTCAGTTGCCACTTTTCTAAAATCAGATAGGTAAATTTCGCGGTGTGCCTTTGTCGTTCGGGTCACTGCATTGTCGTCAGCAAACTTTTCCATTAGGGAAAAGCTAGCTGGTTCGTCATCATAACTGCCAATGTGTAGCATTTGCACGCACTTGCCGTCTGCGATTGTTTTTAATTTTATATCATCTAATAAAGCGTGTGGTTTTTTAGCTTTTGTCAGGTTTATTGCATCGTCAAATAGCTGTGCATTAACAAAGTCGGGCTGTCTTATCATTAAGTCGAACACCAAATCGTCTTTATTAAACTTGCCACTTGCATTTCTTTTAGCATTTTCTGATAGATCCCAAATGCCCTCTAATGGGTAAACCACCCAGTCGACATAATCAGTTGGCGGGTCAGCCACTTTTTTTAGCATCATTTTTATCGTGTAAGCCACGCTGTATAGTGCACCAATGCAATCTGAAAAATAATGACTATTGGGGTTGCCGGCACCGCTGAGAACAATATACTTATAAGCAGGCAGTTCTATCAGCTCAGGTTTTTGCTTTGGCAAGTAAACAGACTTTTCTTTTTTGCGCCATTCGTGTTTCATCATCACCATATCCTTAATATATCAATTCATTGTCTTATGCTAATTATATAACATAAAATATGACAATGTATGGCATGTTTTAAATGATTAATTGGATTTTTTGAAAGTAAAAATTGATTTTTTTCTTTAATATAGCAACAATTATTCTAAACTGCGCACTTACATGTTATAATGTATAAGCAGAATAAGCCGTACTTATTAAAAATTCGATTATTTTAAATTATAATGCATTTGGTATGGCTTTTTATGATGAATTTAGATTATAGCAATTATTAAGCTATAATATCATATAAATCGGAGAAACAATGCGAAACAGAAAAGAAGCAATTAAAGACTTTATCATGTTTATCGTCATCATGATGATTACATTGATATTTGGTGTATACGCAGGCGCTTTTTTGCTATTGCCACTGGTTATTCCACTATTATTTACTATTTATAGTTATCGCAATAAACTGGGTTATACAATCGCCTATGTCTTTGTGTCATCCAGTATTGCCATTTTATTGCCAACTGGTATTTGGCTGATTATGCTTTTTATCTACGGCGCAATGGGTATTGTTTTGGGGCATTATTTAAAGCGTCAATTAACACATGAACCCGCCATATTTAATACTTGGCTGGCGTCACTTATCGGCCTAATGCTTTTTTTATTTGTCATACAAAATCTGTTTTTGCCAGAAGATATTGGCAGTATTATACAACAAGAAATCAGCAGCATTGAAATGCCGACCGAACTATTTGATCAGTTTAATGTGATAGGGCAACTGGGCAACAATGCCGATGCGGCGAGTATAGAAAAATTGTTTAAGCAGATGATGTTAATGATAATGCCTGCGGTGTTCGCCTTTGTCTCTTTTTTACACACCGTCATCATTTATTATTTAGGCATTTTAATTTTACGCAAAACAGGTCACGCCGTTATGCCACCGCCTAAGTTAGCAAATTTCAATTTGCCGGGCAGCCCCATTTTGGGTACACTGTTTATTATGATACTCGTATTATTGTTATCGTGGTTGTTCCCCGAATATGGTGATTTACTTTCTGTTAATGCAATGTATCTTGTCATCATCATATTTTCGGTACAGGGTATTGCAGTTTTGACTTATGTCACCAAGTTGTTTAAAATAAACATAGTCTTTAAAATTATACTTTTTATCTTTGCATTAATGTTATTACAGTTGCATGGACTAGCGATTATCGGCTGGTTCGAAGCAGGCTTTAAAATAAGAGAACGCTTAAATAGGAGAGCGCAAAAATGAAAACAAAAAAACTAGATGAAATCGCGCGCAATTCCGTATTATTTACAATTATTACATTACTTATCTTAGCGGTCATTGTATTCTTTGAAAATAAGTTGTTAAGTATTGTAATTGTTGTCGTTACATTGATGTTGCTCTATTTAAATGTAAAAAAGAACATTCAGCGGCGCAAAGAACTAACTGATTATATTGAATCGCTATCAAAAGATATTGACAAGTCAGCACAGCGCGCCATACTCAATCTGCCGACAGCAATGATCATTGTCGACGAAACTGGTAAAATTCTCTGGTATAATCAGGCCAGTAGCGAAGTGTTTGACGGCGTAGAACTGTTTGACAATGATATAAACAGCGTCATCACGGGTTTATCGCTTGAACAGCTCATCGAAACCGGCATAACTGAAATGCGCATTGGCGAAAACTACTATCGTCTAGAAAGTCAACTATTAACCGCTGAAGACGACAATAAACGCAATTTATTCAACATCTATTTTCAAAATATTACCGATTACAGACAACTAAAGGCGTTGTATGACGACAAACTGCCGACTATTGCCATTATGCAAGTCGACAATTACGACGATGTCATCAATGAAGTTAAAGAAGATAAGCGACCATTTTTTATATCAGAAATTGATAAAAAAATTAATTTGTGGTCGACCCGTATGAACGGCATACTTAAAAAAATCGATAAAGATAAATACATTGTCATCTTCGAATACAAGTATTTAGCTATTTTAGAGGCCAAGCGCTTTGCCATATTAGACGAAATTAGAAGCATTGACGTCGGCAACAGAATTCCGCCGACATTGAGCATTGGCGTGGCAACTGGCACAAGTGGCTTAGCCCAAATTGAAGAAAGCGCCGCATCGTCGTTAGAACTGGCTTTAGGGCGCGGCGGCGATCAGGCAGTGCTTAAAAAAAGAGGCGACTTCGAATTTTATGGCGGCAAAACCAAAGCCGTTGAAAAACGCAACAAGGTTAAGGCGCGCATTATCGCCCATGCCTTAAGACCAATTATCGATGAAAGTCAAAGCGTTTATATTATGGGGCACACGTTTCCCGATATGGATTCATATGGTGCCTCAATCGGCATCTATCAGGCGGTAATTAATCGCGGCAAAACGGCCTATATCGTATTAAAGACAGCCAATGAAACCATTAGTACAATTCACCAAAAATTTGCAAATGATGACAGCTTTCACTTTATAACGCCCGAACAAGCGCTGCAAAACTTTAACGACGAAGACTTGTTGATTATTGTCGACACACATCGGCCATCGTTTACTGAATCGCCAGAACTTGAAGCCAAAGCCGAACGCAAGGTGCTAATAGACCATCACAGACGAGGCAAAGAATTTGTCGAAAACACCTTATTAACTTATTTAGAACCCTATGCGTCAAGTGCCAGTGAGCTGGTTACTGAAGTGCTACAGTATATGGAACGCAAAATGAACATTGAAAAACGCGTTGCCGAAGCACTGTTGGCAGGCATTTACGTTGACACGAAAAACTTTACCGTAAAAACTGGTGTGCGCACCTTTGAATCAGCCGCAATACTGCGCCGTTTCGACGCTGATACCACAGCGGTAAAGGCGCTATTTAAAGACGATTTAGAAAGTTTTGTAGCGCGTTCCAATATCGTTAGAAATGCTGAAATGGTCTTTTCTGAAATTGCCCTGTCAACCTGTGACGAAATTATTGCAAATGGTCGACTAATTGGCGCACAAGGGGCTGATAGCCTACTTGATATTCGCGGTGTCAAAGCAGCTTTTGTGCTGGTCAGAGGTGAACAAGAAATATACCTGAGCGGTCGTTCGCACGGCGATATTAACGTGCAAATCATCGCCGAAAAATTAGGCGGTGGCGGACACTTAACCGGTTCGGGCGCACAGTTTCAAGATATTTCAATGGCAGAAGCCAAGCAACAATTACTAGAGACAATCGAACAATACTACGAGGAGGCAGAATAATGAAAGTTATTTTATTAAAAGATGTCAAAGGCACAGGTAAGCGCGGCGACGTCAAAACAGTTAGCGATGGCCACGCCAGAAATTATCTAATTCCAAAAGGTCTCGCAAGAGAAGCTACCAAATCGTCAATTAGCGAACACAAACACCATGTCGCCAGCGAACAAAAACGCAAAGCCGAAGAGCTGGCAGAAGCTAAAAAGTTAGCAGAAAAGCTAGCAGCTATCACCTTAAAAATTGAATCAAAGGCAGGTGAAGCAGGCAAGTTGTTCGGTTCAATCACGTCAAAAGAAATTGCCGAGCAGTTAGAGACCGAACACGGCATTGCAGTAGACAAGCGCAAAATACAATTAGAACACGGCATTAAAACATTGGGTACAACCGAAGTTGCAATTAAATTATACAAAGGCGTCACTGCCAAATTAAAAGTTGACGTCGTCGAAATCAAATAGGTGAAATGATGGAAGCACGTATTGCGCCACATAGTGAAATTGCCGAACAGTCGTTAATCGGCGCCATGATATTAGACGCCCAAGCAATTGATAGCGCGATGGAAGTACTGGTAGAAGCATCGTTTTATAACCAAGCACATGCCATTATCTTCGCGGCGATTCACAAACTTTATAATGACAATAAACCGGTTGACATCATTACCTTGTCAGACTATTTAAATGCCGAAGGCAAACTAGATGCCATTGGCGGCATTAGTTACTTAACTGAACTGACCGATAAGGGTATAATAACCACCAATGCCGCATCGCATGCCAAAATAATCGATCAAAAGTACACCTTGCGGCAGCTAATTCGGGCAGCATCAAAAATAATGGAAGATGGCTATGCGCAAATTGATGCCGACGCGTTAATCGAAGAAGCCGAGCAGTTAATCTTTAACATTACGCAGCGGCGCAATCGTGAAGGATTTACTCATATTAGCGAAGTTGTCAACGCCAGTTTCGAACACATCAGCGAATTATTTGCCAAACCGGGCGAACTAACTGGCGTAAGCACGGGGTTAATTGATCTCGACCGCAAGACATCGGGTTTACAAAGGTCAGACTTGGTGCTTTTAGCGGCGCGTCCGTCAATGGGTAAAACAGCGCTGGGCTTAAATATTTGCCGCAACGCTGCAATGCAAGAGGCAACAGTGGCGATGTTCAGCCTTGAAATGGCAAAAGAACAGTATGTCGAACGCATGTTAGCCGCCGAATCGTTAATTCCGTTAAACTTATTAAAGACAGGGCAATTACAAGAAGAACACTGGGAACAGCTGGTGTCAGCAATTGCCAAATTGTCGGCGACCAATGTTTATCTCGATGATACCCCTGCGATTAGCGTGTCAGAAATTCGTGCCAAATGTCGTCGACTGCAAATGGAAAAAGGCGTCGACTTGGTACTCATCGACTACATGCAATTGATGAGCGGTGGTCAGGCAGAAAATCGTCAGCAAGAAATATCTGCCATTTCGCGTGGTCTTAAAGCATTGGCGCGTGAACTATCTTGCCCTGTACTGGCGCTTTCTCAGTTGTCGCGTGCGCCCGAACAACGGGCTGATCATCGGCCGATGTTGTCTGATCTTAGAGAATCGGGCGCCATTGAGCAAGATGCCGACGTCGTCATGTTTTTATATCGCGACGAATACTATAATCCTGATAACGAAGAAGCGCGCAATACAGCAGAACTAATCGTTGCCAAGCACCGTAACGGCGAAACAGGCACAATCGACCTGCACTGGATGGGTCAGTATCAGTTGTTTAGAGATCTAAAAAAGCAATAATGTATAACATTTAGTTATTTTAACTATTCAGTCAAGTTGACATAATGGTAGCATTTTTCAACTGAACAGTTATTAGTCATTAATAAATAGTTAAGTTAAGGAGAAAATCATGTCAGTAGTTGTAATTGTAGGTGCCCAGTGGGGCGACGAGGGTAAAGGCAAGTTTATTGATTATTTGGCAAAACAGGCCGATATTGTGGTGCGCGGTCAGGGCGGTAGCAACGCGGGGCACACCGTTGTGGTCGGCGACCAAAAATACGCGCTGCACTTAATACCATCAGGTATTTTATATGACAATACCGCCAATGTTTTGGGCAATGGTATCGTGTTTGACCCCAGCGGTTTTTTCAAAGAATACGATGCATTAGCGGCAAAGGGCGTTGCAGTAGACCAAATAAAAATTAGCAGTCGCGCCCATATTGTATTTCCCTATCATCGCGAAATGGACGCGCTGGCAGAAGACGCCAAAGGCGCCAATAAAATAGGCACAACCAAAAAAGGCATCGGCCCCTGTTACATGGACAAAGTCGAACGCACCGGTTTGCGCGTTGGCGACATGTTAAATGCAGAAAAGTTTGCCGAAAAACTACGGGCGCAAGTTGAGCGTAAAAACCAAATCGCCAAGTCGCTTTACGGTGTAGCGCCGTTTGACTTTGAGGCTATTCATCGCGAATACTGTGCATATGCCGAACGCCTTAAGCCAATGATCTGCGACACAGTTGCCTACCTTAACGACGCCTATGAAGACGGCAAAAACATACTGTTAGAAGGCGCTCAGGGCACTCTTTTAGATATCGACTTAGGCACTTATCCGTTTGTGACCAGTTCACACCCAATCTCTGGTGGTTTTACAGTTGGCACCGGTTTGGCACCGAACCGCTTTAACAGCGTATTGGGCATTACTAAAGCCTATACAACGCGGGTTGGCGCGGGCCCATTTGTGACCGAACAAGACAATGCAACGGGCGATCGCATTCGCACACAGGGCAACGAATTTGGCGTTACAACAGGGCGACCAAGACGCTGTGGCTGGCTCGATTTAGTGATTGTAAGGCATGCTGTGCGCATCAACGGTTTAACAGCAATTGCCTTGTCACTACTCGATGTGTTAAGTGGTTTTGACGAAATAAAAATATGTCGTGCTTACAAATTAAACGGTCAAGAGACGGTCGATTTTCCGGCTGACTTAGACGATTTAGCAGTTTGTCAACCCGTTTACGAAAGCTTTAAAGGTTGGCAAGAAGATATTACTGGTTGTACCGAATACGACCAATTGCCTGATAATGCCAAGCGCTACATCAGTTTTATTGAAGAATTTTTGGGTGTACCAGTTGCCTTTGTCTCAGTCGGTGCAAAGCGTTCGCAGACCATTATTCGTCAAAGTTTGTTTTAACAGCGAATGGTATTAAAAGCAGCAAAAGTGAAATCAAAAGAAAATTGTTATAAAATTATAGCAAATTTTTATTAAATATTTTGTAAAAATGAATAATTTTTGTTATAATGTAACTGTTCAGTCAAGTTGTCATTTCGAGTAGGTTGCATACACGAGCAGTAAACGCTTGCGTTTACGACCAGTGCATGAGTCGAGAAATCTTGGGTTTTAAATGCGAGATCTCTCCACTCCATTAGCATTTTGGTCGAGATGACACAAAGTGATGCCTTTGACTGAACAGTTACATTTACTTAAAAGTTTCAGGAGTATTTCATTTTTAATGAAAAAGATTGTAATAACGGCACGTGATCATTTTAATTTAGCAGGCATAATCGAAGTACCACCAAACGCAAAGGCAATTGTGCAAATTTCGCATGGTGCGCACGAACATAAAATGCGTTATCGATACTTATTTGATGCATTAATCAAAGCAGGTTATGGCATAATTGCATTTGATTTTCGCGGTCATGGGCAATCAGTTTGTAAAAAACACCCACGTGGCTGTATGTATTCAATAGATGAAATGATCGACGACATGGTAACGGTCAGTCATTATATCAAAGAAAAATATCCAACACTACCACTTTACATGTTCGCGCATTCGATGGGTTCTATGTTTGCACGACTTTATTTGAGAGATCACGATACCTTAATTGACAAGTTGATTTTATCAGGTAGTCCGCGGCGTTATCCTCTGTTGCACCTCTTTATACCACTAACTCAGTGGTTTGTTAAAAGAAATGGTGGTCGTGGTGCCGACATGTTAATCAACTATATTGGCACGGGCTCGTTACGTGAAAGTAAGTGGGTCAGTAAAAGTTCTAAAAACAGACAACGTATTAAAGTTGATCCGCTCTGTTTTAGTTATTACGATAGCACAGGTTATGAAGTGCTGTTTGATTGCAATAAACTATTAAAAGATTACAAAAGCTATAAAAGACAAAACCCTAATTTGCCAATTTTGTCGATGACTGGACAAAAAGATCCGCTACCCGGTGGCAGACGTGGCTTAATGAGCATTAAACGCGATTTACAGCAATATGGTTACAATGATATTACATTTAAAACATATAAGGGGCTGCGCCACGAAATTATCAATGAAGATGAACACAATATAGTATTTGCAGATATTATCAATTTTTACGATAGTAACCTGTAGTACTTTTGACATTGTCCAAATAAAAGTCGTTTTTAACTTGTTGCACTATGCAAGCAAGTTTTTTTGTTGCCTTAAAACTTGACAAAGCAGTGATTTTTTATTAGGATAAAGACAGTTAACCCCCCCATAGGGGGAGCAAGGAGAGAATATGACTAAAAAAATATTAATTGTAGGTGGTGTTGCTGGCGGTGCGTCGACAGCAGCAAGACTACGCCGACTTGACGAAAAAGCTGAAATTATCATGTTTGAAAAAGGCAATTATATTTCGTTTGCTAACTGCGGCTTACCTTATTATATAGGCGAGACCATCGAACAGCGCGATTCGCTTTTACTGCAGACACCAGAGGCTTTTAACGCCCGCTTTAATGTCGATGTCAGGGTCAGAAACAAAGTCATCGACATTGATAGAGAAAACAAGACGGTAACGGTTGAACGGCTCGATTCTGACCAACGCTATACTGAAAGTTATGATATACTCGTACTTTCGCCGGGTTCGACTCCGCTTAAGCCGCCAATACCTGGTATTGATGCGCCTAATATATTCACATTGTGGAATATACCTGATACCGATACCATCAAAGCTTTTGTCGATGAAAAACGCCCCCGTCGCGCAGCGGTTATCGGCGGCGGTTTTATCGGTATCGAAATGGCTGAAAACCTTTCAGAAAGAGGGTTACACGTCACCTTAATCGAAAAACTCGACCAAGTGATGTCACCGCTTGACAAAGACATGGCAGATGTCGTTCACCATCATTTAGGCGATCAAGGCGTCAATTTACTACTCGATAATGGCGTGACCAAATTTGAATACAATAACGGCATCACGTCGATTCATCTTGAAAGTGGTGATGTCGTCGACGCCGAAATTGTTATGCTGTCAATTGGCGTACGCCCGCAGTCTGAACTCGCTAAAAGGGCAGGGTTAGACCTTAACGCACGCGGCGGCATTAAAGTCAACGATCACATGCTGACAAGCGACCCCAATATTTATGCGGTTGGTGACGTGGTTGAAATTGAAGACTTTAACACAAAGACGCCAACAATGGTGCCACTGGCTGGCCCAGCCAATAAACAGGGCAGAATTGCAGCTGATAATATTTGTGGTCTCGACGATGCCTATCAGGGTACGCAGGGCACATCAATTGCCAAAGTATACGATTTAACCGTTGCCAATACAGGCTTAAACGAAAAACAATTACAAAGAAATGGCAAAGTCTACAAAAAAGACTATCACGCCATTACGATACACAGCAAGTCGCACGCCGGCTATTATCCGGGTGCCATACCAATGGTGTTAAAGTTAATTTTTTCAGTAGACGGTAAAGTTTTAGGTGCCCAAGCGGTTGGTTATGTCGGCGTCGACAAGCGCATTGACGTCATTGCAACAGCGATTCGGTTTGGTGCGACGGTTGACAATTTAACCGACTTAGAACTGGCTTATGCACCACCTTATGGCTCGGCAAAAGACCCAGTTAACATGCTTGGCTTTGTCGCTCAAAACGTGTTAAATGGCACCATGGACTATGTCAATGTACACGAAATGCAAGCGCTCGACTTTAGCAAGACAACGCTGTTAGATGTCAGAAACGAAGAAGAGCAAATGACGGGCTTTATCGACAATTCGGTCAATATACCAGTTGACCAATTGCGCGAGCGCTTAATTGAGCTCGACCCCAATAAAGAAATTATCACCTACTGCGCAGTTGGTTTACGCGGCTATATTGCTTCGCGCATACTCAAAGAAAACGGCTTTAAAAATGTCAAAAACCTATTGGGTGGCTATACCTCGTACGGCTTTAGCAACACGCCATGCGAATTTTGTAAGGTGCCAACGCTCAGTGCAGAAGAAGGCAGTTATGACGACTATGGCGACCCCATAGCTGCGATGCCATTTGACCCTGAAAACGACATTAATTACAATATTAACGCTTGCGGGTTACAGTGTCCTGGTCCCATTATGCAAGTGTCAAAAAAACTAAATGAAATGGCAAAGGGCGAAGTGCTGCGCGTTGAGGCATCAGATCCTGGTTTTGCCAAAGACATCAAGGCGTGGTGCAACAGCACAGGCAATGTACTGCTTGATGCTGGCAAGAGCGACAAGGGCTTTTTCGCCGTCGTTAGAAAAGGCGGCGCCGTCAACATGCCGAAGACATCGTCGCGTTCTAACGACAAGTCGATGGTTGTCTTTAGTGGTGACCTCGATAAGGCCATTGCAACTTTTATCATTGCCAACGGCGCAGCGGCAATGGGGCGTAAAGTGACGTTGTTCTTTACCTTTTGGGGTATTAATATTGTTCGTAAAAATCAACATGTCAATGTTGAAAAAGACTTTATTAGCAAAATGTTTGGCAAAATGATGCCGCGCGGCAGTAAAAAACTAAGGCTCTCCAAGATGAACATGGGCGGCATGGGTGCTAAGATGATTCGCGGCATTATGCAAAAGCATGGTGTCGATTCGCTAGAACAATTGATAAAGCAAGCCATGGACAACGGTGTTAAATTTGTCGTTTGCAATATGTCAATGGAACTACTTGGCATCAGCGCTGATGAACTGATCGACGGCGTCGAATTTGGCGGCGTTGCAACTTATTTAGGTGCCGCCGAAGAATCTGATATGAGCTTATTTATTTAACACGAGGGGCAAATTATGAACGTAACACTAACAGGTGTATTTATCGCAGGGTTACTGTCATTTTTTTCGCCCTGTGTGATACCGATAATTCCGATGTACGTCGGCTTTTTAGCAGGCGATTTTGATGAAAATGGTCCCAACAAGAAAAAAATGTACATTAATGCAATTGGTTTTTTTATTGGATTAATGAGCGTCTTTATTCTACTGGGTGCAACGGCAACGGCGATAGGTGGTTTTTTGCTTGATAAGTCGACCGTTATTCGCAAGGCGCTCGGTGTTGTCGTCATCTTTTTTGGCATCTTTCAACTTGGCATTATCAAGCCCAGTTTTTTGATGAAAGAACGCAAGATGCGCGTTAAAATAAAAAGTGCAAGCTTTGGCACCGCTGTTTTAATGGGCGCGGCCTTTAGCTTTGGCTGGACACCTTGCGTCGGCCCAATTTTAGGCACAGTACTGGCGCTTGCAGCTAACAGTAAAACGCTCAGCGTTGGCATTATCTACTTAATTGTCTATACGATTGGTTTTGCTATTCCGTTCGCACTATCAACACTGTTGATGGGGCAAATGACGCGTTGGTTAGAATCAATTGGCAAATATTTACATATTATTAAGTTTGCCACTGGTATTATTTTGATAGGGGTTGGCTACTTAATTTACAGCAATCAACTGATTCGGTTAACCACTTTGTTTAGTTAGGAGAAAAACATGAAAAGAGCATTGATTTTGGTATTGGCTTTAGTGTTGACGTTAGCATTATTTGGCTGCAGCACAAGCACACCGACAGAAACAACAACAGCAGCACCACCCACGACAACTGAAACAACAACTGAATCTGCAACTGAAACAACAACTGAAAGTTCAGTTGAAGACGAAGTTGAAGAGGGTTATTTGGCAGGACAAAGAGCAATCGATTTCGAACTGCAAGACCTCAATGGCAGTGCCATTAAATTGAGCGATTATCGTGGCAAAACAGTTATTTTAAATTTCTTTGCAACGTGGTGCGGCCCCTGTCAGGTTGAAACGCCCCATTTAAATGAAACTTATCTCGATATGCAAAACGAAGATGTTGTAGTATTATCGGTTAATTTGACATTTTCACAAGAAAATGAAAAAGAATCGGTTAAAAATTTTATTAACGAATACGACATCACGTTCCCGGTCGTCTTAGATGAAACTGGTGACGTTGCTGAAATGTACCGCGTACGTTCAATACCGACTAATATATTTATTAAGCCAAATGGCATTATTCACAGTAGTTTTTCAGGTGCTTTAAACAAAGAGGGTTTCATTGAAAAGGTCAAAGAGGCACAAGCAAGTGAATAGTCAAACTGCTACTAAGCAAAAAATTATCAATCGCTTACGCACGATCAAAGGTCATATTGCTGGCATTGAAAAAATGATTGAAGACGACAAATCTTGCGCCGATGTCTTGTTGCAATTGACAGCTGTAAAGTCGAGCGTACACAAAGTGGGGTTGGCGATAATTGAAGAACACGCCATGCAGTGTTTAGTAGAACAGCCAACTGACAAAATAGCGCGCAGCGAAGTTGAAAAAGTACTAAAACAAATTCTTGATTACACCAAGTAAAGTAGGAGGAACACCGCATATGAGCAAACAGCGCGCCTTGTTATCAATGGTGCTGGCATCAGCATTTTGGAGTATTGCCGGTTTGTTTATCAAACAGATTACATGGCATCCGCTTGTGATTGCTGGTTTGCGCAGTTTAATATGCGGTTTGTTTTTATTGGTCTTTATTGATAAAAAGAAAATACACATCAATAAAACTGTTTTATTAGGTAGTATCACGTACGTCTTTGTGGCGGGGCTTTTTGTAATGGCAAATAAGTACACCACGTCGACCAATGCCATATTACTTCAGTTTACTGCCCCGATTTGGGTTGTCATCATCAGCGTGCTGTTTTTAAGACAACCCCCCAGCAAAAAAGACATACTGGCAGTAGCAGTTGTCTTAATTGGCATGGTGCTGTTTTTTATGGGCGATTTAGAAGTCGGCAATATTTACGGCAATATCATGGCGATTTTAGCAGGCGTTTCGCTAGCAATTATGCTGATTATCATGCGTGGCGAAAAACATAGTAGCCCACTGTTGATTCCGCTCATTGGCAATTTTATTTTGTTTATTGCCACATTGCCAGCACTGTTTATCTTACAGCCGCAGTTTAGTACGACAAATGTTATCAATATTGTCATCTTAGGTATTTTTCAGTTGGGCATGGGTTATTTGCTTTTTTCAATTGCCGTGCCTTATGTCAGCACATTAGAAGCATCGCTGATTATGGTGATAGAACCGCTGTTAAACCCAGTTTGGGTGTTTGTTTTTCTGGGCGAAAGACCAACAATACAGGCAATTGTTGGCGGCGTTGTCGTCATTATTTCAGTTGTCAGTTATCAAATATCGAATTTAAGGTCTAATTATTAACATTTTATGAATTTATACATTATTGTTTAGTTAATAAAAAATGTGGTATTATTAGTTTATAATCAATTCAAAATTGAAATGATTAGTTATCTGATGAGCTCGCTATATAAAGATTGTTTTAAGGCACATTAAGTGGGTATTATCATGATGAATTTACAAATTACTGAGGAGGTATAATATGCAAAAGTATGTATGCACAGCATGTGGTTACGAGTATGACCCAGCAATAGGCGATCCAGATGGTGGCGTAGCACCAGGCACGTCATTTGAAGATATTCCAGAAGATTGGGTTTGCCCACTTTGTGGTGTTGGCAAAGATATGTTTGAACTAGCATAATAACAATAGTATAAGGAGCGTATAATGCAAAAATATGAATGTACAGCATGTGGTTATGTTTATGACCCAGCAGTAGGCGACCCTGATGGTGGTATCGCAGCAGGTACTGCATTTGAAGATATTCCAGAAGATTGGGTTTGCCCACTTTGCGGTGTTGGAAAGGATATGTTCGAACCCGCTTAGTATTAGAAACGAGATGATTAGATGAAAAATTACATAGGTGACATAGGTCAGTTCTTAAAGGATAATCAGATAAGACCGTCGGTACAGCGCATAAAAATCTTTGATTTTTTGCAGCATGCCGAAGACCACCCGACAGTCGAAGACATCTATTGCCATTTAGCGACGAAAATCCCTACGTTATCGAAGACAACGGTCTACAATACACTTAATCTGTTTATTGAAAAGGGTATTGCGCTGCAAATTTCGATTGATGAAAACGAATCGCGCTATGATGCTAAAGTCGATAATCATGGTCATTTTATGTGTGAACAGTGTGGTAGTATCATCGATTTTGCGGCCGATTTTTCGAAACTTATCAGCGATGAATTAGCTGGTTTTGCAGTTCGTCAAAAGCATCTCTATTTCAAAGGCATTTGTAAAAATTGCCAACAAAACTATACAAACTAAACAAATTAATGCGTACTTTGTACGGCTACCTCGCTACTAAAAAGTGAGGTTATTGGAGGACAGTATGTTTAAAAAAGAAATGAACGATGCGCTGAATCAACAGATTAATGAAGAACTATTCTCGGCGTATTTGTATTTGGCAATGGCAGGTTATTTTGAAGACAAAAATTTACCTGGTTTTGCCAACTGGATGCGCATTCAGTTTCAAGAAGAACAGTTTCATGCACTAAAGATGTTTGACTACGTCAACGAGCGCGGTGGCAACGTTGAATTAGAAGCAATTGCTAAACCAGAAGCTGATTTTGACAATGTGGTAGATGTGTTTAAAGCAACACTTGCGCATGAAAAACATATTACTGGTCGAATTGAAAAATTGATGGATTTAGCGATTGAATTAAAAGATTATGCTTCGCAGAGCTTTTTAAGTTGGTATATTGACGAACAAGTTGAAGAAGAAGCAACTGCAGAAGAAATTCTTAATCAGCTAAAGATGTTTGACGGTAAAGGTCAGGTACTGTTGATGTTTGACAGGCAGTTTGCCACACGTAGTTTTACACCACCTAGATAGTGATGATAATGTAAGATTTAAAAGTATCTGTAAAGCAATTAAGCGCTGCAGATACTTTTTTTTATGCCTAAACTCGCATTTTGTCATTGGATAAATCTCGGTTTTCGCATTGGCTGTTAACTCCCAACTTAATAAACACACTAGTATCTGCATTGCAATACAGCTTTGTGGGTATTTTTTATTTTTTGAAAAAATTTTCAAAAAAGATATTGACTGATAGTCATAAAAGGTGTATACTGTGCAAGTTGAATGACTTGTAGTCATAAATGACCAACAGTCGAAAGAGAAATCTCGCACAGCATGTCATTTCGAGCGCAGTCGACAAAACTAGGGTTTAACAAGAAAGAAGGTGAATATGGGTTCAGATCGCATGAAGTTAAAAAAACAAAAAAAGAAAAACGCCATTGAACAAATCGCCTTTGCAACTTTTTGTGAAAAGGGTATTGCTAAGACGACAATTGATGACATTGTCGAAAAGGCAGGTGTTGCCAAGGGCACTTTCTATTTATATTACAAGAGCAAGGCTGATTTAATAGAAAGTCTTACTTTGCGCGAGGCATCACGCGTGCTCAATGACGCCATCGACGAAATGAGCAATGCGACATTTAAAAGTGAAGACCGCGACAGCAAAATTATTTTTATCGTCGATTATATCTTGACCTATTTCCAAAAAAATCCACAGTTTTTAGTGTTTATCCACAAAAACTTGTCTAAGGGTTTAGTACGTCAAGAAAATCGCTTAATTGTCGAACAGGCAGTGCGCCAAATTGCGCCAATTACTGCCGATTCAGATACGCTTCAAAAGAAATTATACTTAATTTTAGAACTGGTTGACTCGGTTGCCTACAATGCAATCATATTAGAGGCGCCATTTCAAATAGCAGACATTAAGCCAATGCTCTATCAGTCAGTTAAACAGATTATTGCCATTTAAAGCGGAGGTGTAAATTGGAAAACATTGCAAAACTACTTACCAGAAAACCAGCGCTTGTACTATTAATTGGTGTTCTTTTGGTCGTGCCAAGTATATGGGGCGCTATTAATACAGGTGTCAATTACGATGTGCTTTCTTATTTACCTGATGAACAAGAATCAGTTAAAGGTGAAACAATACTAGAAGAACACTTTAAAAGTGCTGCGACCACATTTTTAATGCTCGACGGTTACAAGCCGGGTGAGGTCAAATTAATTGAAGCCGAAATCAGAAAAATACCAGCTGTTCACGATGTGCGTTCAATTAATGACATGGTTGGTATCGCCGTACCGAAAGACTTTTTGCCACAATCATTAAAAGAACAATTTTATTCGGGTAAAGGTCAACTCTTAATGGTTAGCTACGAAGAAAAAGCAGCAGCTGAATCAACCATGGAAGCCATTGATCAAATTAATCAAATTATGCAAAACCGCGCCGCCATGAGCGGGCTATCAGTATTCTTAAAAGATGTTAAAGCACTTGTTTTAAAAGAAATGCCCAAATACGTATTATTAGCAGCACTGTTATCATTAGTTGTCTTATTTTTCTGTGTCGAATCTTGGGTATTGCCTTTTATCTTTATGCTGACAATAGGCTTTGGCATTATATATAACTTTGGCACCAATATTTTTATGGGCGAAATATCGTATATTACACAGGCAATTGCCGCCATTTTACAGTTAGCGGTTACGATGGACTACGCCATTTTTATACTGCACCGCTACGAAGAAGAAAAAGAAAATTACGACGACCGCCGCGATGCAATGGCAACGGCAGTTGTACAGGGCTTTAAGTCAATATCGGGCAGTTCGTTAACCACAATAGCAGGTTTTGGTGCGCTTTGTTTTATGAACTTTGCAATCGGTTTTGACTTAGGTATTGTCATGATGAAGGGCGTTGCACTTGGCGTATTGACCTGTTTAACAGTATTACCGGCACTGCTATTAATCTTTGACGAAGCGATACACAAGTATACGCACCGTGCACTGATACCGACTTTTGACAAATTGACAGACATTATTTTAAAACACAAAAAAACAGCAGTCGTTATCTTTTTACTGATGTTTATACCAGCCTTTTATTGGCAGGCTAATACCGGCATTTACTATAACATCAACAAATCGCTACCCAGTGATATTCAGGCCAATATTGGCTTAGACAAGCTAAAAGAAGAATACGGCATGGAAACCACCCACATTGCAATACTGCGCGATGACATTCAGGCCAACACCATGAAAGACGCCATTGCCGAAATAGAAGCGCTCGATGGCATAAAAAGTGTGGTGGCATACGAAAAATTAGTTGGCGCGGGCATACCGGACAGCTACATACCTGATTCTATTAAAGAAGCATTTAAAAAAGACGGCTTGCAAATGGTGATGATCAATTCAGAACTGCCCGTTGCAACAACCGCCGTCAACTTACAAGTTGAACAAATCAATGGCATTGTCAAGCGCATTGACAAAGACGCCATCGTCACAGGCGAGGGCGCACTGACCAAAGACCTAAAGAAAATTGTCGACCGCGACATTCGCGTGACAACCATTATATCAGTATTGGCAATCTTTGTGATTATTGCATTGGTCTTTAAGTCGTTGATTATACCCGTACTATTGGTCAGCTGTATCGAACTGGCAATTTTCATCAATATGGGCATTCCATTTTTAATGAATAACACCGTGCCATTTGTGACGCCAATCGTGATTGGTGCCATTCAACTGGGCGCAACGGTTGATTATTCAATACTGATGAGCACCCGCTACCAAGAAGAACTACTGTCGGGTAAGCCAAAAGAACAAGCCATCAGAATTGCCACCAAGACATCTGCCAAGTCAATTATTACCAGCATGCTGGTGTTTATTGCAGCAAATTTGGGGGTTATCGGCATTTCATCAATCGACATTATCAAAGGCATTTGCATAATGCTAGCGCGCGGCGCACTGATTTCAGGGCTCGTTATCCTGTTTATGTTACCACCAATTTTGTTATTGATGACCAAATTTATCACAAAGACCAAGACAAAATCTAAAAAGAAAGAAGGTATCGCATATGCAATCAACAGTTAAAAAAATAATTGCACTTATCTTGTGCGGAACACTTTTAGTCGGCGTTAGCTTTGCTATGACAGACCAGCCCAACACAGTAGAACAAAGCGAACAGCAAAGCAAATTACCATTTTTAGAAAAAACCACACCAGTATTAGACAAGGGGCAAAATCGTTTGCCGATCGAAAAGCAAGAAACCGTCTTTGTCAACCTCAACCCTGATGGGTCGACCAGACAGTTAATCGATTCAAACTGGTTAAAAAATAGCCGTAGCACAGCCGAAGTGGTCGACGGCACACAGTTAGACAATGTCAAGCCAATTTCAATTGCTGAATACAGTAAAACAGACGATAACCAAATTGTTTGGCAGCCAAATGGCGAAGATGTTTATTATCAGGGTGAAACTAATAAAGAATTACCAGTAGACGTCAACATCACTTACAAATTAGACGGCAAGCCAATTACAGCTGACCAATTAGCTGGCAAAAGTGGTCATGTCGACATCAACGTAACATTTGAAAACCACAGCAAGTCGCCTCAGTTAATTAATGGCGAAACCGAAATGTTAGCACTGCCTTTTACAACTGTTGCCATGATTGGTCTACCCAATGACGTGTTTTCAAATATCGAACTTGAAAACGGCAAAATATTTTCAGATGGCAATAATCAAATTGCAACATTTATCGGTTTTCCATCACTTAGTGACACATTAAAACTTAAAGACCCAGCGCTCAGCAGCATGATGTCAATTGAACTACCCGATCATTTTTCAATTAGTGCTGATGTCGTCGAATTCGACTTAGCGACGATTGCCATTGCAATGACACCTGAAATACCAGACATGCTAAAAGACATCACAAACGAAGAAGATATCGACCAAGATTTAGCTGATATTGCAGTATTATTAGATGCCAAAGACACGATCGAAAAAGTCGACCCCACTGAGCGCATTAAAAATTTACTGCGCGACGCCAAGCGCACCGATCAGGCTAAGCTATTACTCAATGACTTATTTACATTTTATGATTTAGAAACGTCAATTATCGAAGAAATGCCAACCTATGTTACAGATGAAAACATTGCATTGTTTGACCGCGTTAAAAACGATTTAGAAGACCATCACTTTGAAGCAGTGCTCGACAACGAAGTCATCAAGACACTACCAGACCGCATGACAGCTGACAACATTGAAAAAGCAAGAAAAATGCTGGCGCGCTATGATGAAATTCAGACATTTGACATTGATCGCCTTGATAGCATGAACGGCTTAATCGACAATAGAGAAGCGCTGCGATCGCTATTTGATCAAGCTGATGATTTACTAGACGACGTCAATGCCCACGAAGAAGAAATTGAAACACTTGAAACACTGGCATCATACAGCGACCAAATTTCAGCATTGGCATCAAGCGTACAAGGCAGTGGTCTGGCTGGTCAGTTAACAGAACAAGACATTGCCTATATGCTACAGGCCTTAGCAGCAAAAAAAGCAGGTGAAGCGATGACCCAGTTTGACGCATTAGTACCAGCTGACGGTCAGTTGACACCACAAGCACAACAGGTTTTAAGCGGTATGGTCGATCAGGCAATTGCAGCAGGTCAAGTCAGTGCAACATCAGGTGGCGCCATTAAAATGGTCATCAGTGGCGGCGTATTACCACCGCAATTGCGTGGCACATTTACCAGCATGGCACAAAATAAAGTGCAGCAGCAGGCCAATCAACAAGTGGGCGCAGCAGCCAACAAAATTAAATTCTTAATCAACGATGCTAAAAATATAGAGGCACAAATAGAAGACGAGCTCGGTTCAGACTACAGATCGAAAATAGAAGATGCAGTCGATTATGCCAAGGGCTTAAAGACAAAAGTAAAAGCGCTTAAAGACCACGAAAAGGTATCGCACAAGCAAGTTGAAGAAGCGCGCGCCGTTATGAACAACGAAGCCGATATCGATTACTTCTTAGAATGGAAAGACAAACTACACGACATGAAAAAAGACCTTGATGACAACGCTGAAAACGTCGCAATTGCAAAAGATCTATTGGCGCAGTACGACAAGCCTGAAATCAGAGATTTCTATGACAATATGGGTTTAATAATTGATGATTTAGAAGAAGTCAGACCAATTGCCAAGTCGTTTAAAGCGCTGATCGAAAAACCAGCTTACGACAGACAATGGCACAACATGCCAAAGACATTAAATACATTAATTGACATGAAGCATCATCTTGACAACAACAGATATTTAGCTGACACGCTAAAACTCAGTCTTGATGATAGCGTCATCGACGCCATGCGCAATGTGCTCGACATTGTCGATCGACAAGAAAATGAAAATCGTCTAAACGACATACAGTCAGACCTAGAGCAGCTAAAGGCATTAGATGACAGAAAGACAGCACTAGAAGCAATGTCAGAAGCCTACACCAGCTTTGCCGGTGATGATAGCGATATCAATTCGCAAGTGCGCTTTGTACTAAAGACCGACCCAATCGAAAAACCAGAAGTCGAAAAAGTGTACGAAGCTCCGGTTGAAAAAAGACCATCATTTGTCGAATGGGTTGGCAGCATGTTTCACTAAAAAACGACAATAGAAAAAACGACAATAGAACTTTAAACCAAAAAACGCCGTAACCGGCGTTTTTTGTGCTTTACCCTATATTGTCATTTCGACCAACGTGGAGAAATCTCTTTTTTCATACAATTTATAGCTCATTTTATGATTTGGCGCGTTTCCATTTTATAATTTGGCGTGTTTTCGTTTTATGATTTGACACATCTGCTCGGCATTTCCTGTGCCTTTTTGACGTAATGGGTTAAGTGGTTTTGCATGTATTATATAATATTTTTATATTAGTATAGTGATTAGTTAATCACAAAAGTACTGCAAACTATTGAAAAATGCTTAAATATCATTTAGTATAATGTTAACAGTACCCGACACGCCTCTTAATGATGCGTACCAAGTCGGGTCGTTTGATTTTAAGCTTTTCCTTTCAACTTTCTGCTTTCCACTTCATTGTCATTTCGAGTGAAGGCAAAGCCGCAATCGAGAAATCTCGGTTTTGCTTTTAAGTCTTTACTTTCAGCTTTCTACATTCACCTTATTTTAATAAGTCAAACAGCCCAATGGCACAATATGAATATTGTCCTTTCTCGTATAGGCTACATCAGTGGCAGACAAAATCATCAAAAATGATGGTTCTGACATTTTATCAGTATCAATTCTACTCTTAAATTTAAGTAGGTTCTTTGCAGCATTGTCAAATTGTCCTGCTCCCATTTTAACTTCAATTGCGCCCCAGCGTCCATCGCGCAGTACGATAACGGCATCACATTCTAAATCGCTTTTATCGCGGTAGTGAAATACTTGTCCGTCAATTGCATCAGCATAAATGCGTAAATCTCTAATACAAAGTGATTCAAACATCAAGCCAAACGTATTAAAGTCTCTCAGTAAATAATCTTGATTAATGCCAAGTGCGGCAGTTGCAATAGAGGGGTCAATAAAATGCCTTTTAACACTTGTGCGCAAAGGCGTTTTAGAACGAATCGAAGGGTTCCAAGCAGCTTGATCTTCGATGACAAAAATACGTCTTAAGGCATTTAGATAGCTGGCAACAGTTGGTGCTGAAAGTGCATTACTATCAGCACCAGTCATGTCTTTGCGCAGCGTTTCAATAGAAGCTTCAGTTGAAACATTGCGCGCTAACGACTTTAGTAATGTCATCACCTTTTGCGGATCTTTTTGG
>PDWI01003356.1_pt1 | contig 22638 bp, 17 predicted proteins | sample 1430891 | NCBI WGS metagenome assembly PDWI01 (sample SAMN01162508, study PRJNA174530) | Oral metagenome, whole genome shotgun sequencing project. | biome: Marine environment; feature: Marine mammal; material: Swab sample of the gingival sulcus; isolation source: swab sample of gingival sulcus... | reverse complement strand
TACGCACCACCCTAGTATATTGTGGCTTTGTATAACTTAAAAACACAATATGTTGTGGTGGGTATACTCAGAAATAGCCGTTTTGCGTAACATCAGTTAGTAACTATCTTTTAAAGGTAAAAAGCAGAGACAGGCAATCCCTATCTCTGCTTTTTTATATTTATGACCAACTATTGAATAAGACTACGCCATTCTTAACAACTCATTAATACTGGTTTTAGCACGAGTTTTGGCATCTACTTTCTTAACAATCACTGCACAGTACAAGCTATGCGAACCGTCAGTACTTGGCAAGCTTCCTGACACCACAACTGAACCTGCTGGAATACGACCATAGCTAATCTCACCCGTCTCACGGTCTAAAATTTTAGTCGATTGACCAATATACACGCCCATAGAAATCACTGAACCTTCTTCAACAATCACGCCTTCAACAATTTCTGACCTTGCTCCAATAAAGCAATTATCTTCAATAATGGTTGGGTTGGCTTGCAATGGCTCAAGCACGCCACCAATGCCCACGCCACCTGATAGATGCACGTTTTTACCAATTTGCGCACATGAGCCAACGGTCGCCCAAGTATCCACCATTGCACCTTCATCAACATATGCTCCAATGTTGACATACGATGGCATCAATACTACGCCTTTACCCACAAAGGAGCCCTTGCGAGCCACTGCTGGTGGAACCACTCGCACACCTGCTTCAACAAACTGCTCTTGTGTCCAATCGTGGAACTTAGTCGGCACTTTGTCATAAAACTGCAAATGCTGACAAGTTTGCATGGTGTAGTTATCATTCATACGGAACGATAATAGCACCGCTTTTTTTGCCCACTGATTGACAATCCATTCGCCATCGACCTTTTCGGCAACTCGTAATGTACCTGCGTCTAATTGAGCCAGTACTTCATTAACTGCCTCTTTTACGTCGCTTGGCATGGTTGCTGGACTATATTCAGCTCTGTTTTCAAAAGCTTGTTCGATCGTTTGTTGTAAAGACATAAAGTTCTCCATAAAATTAAATTAAGTTCTCGCCAAAATCCAATGACTAATATCACCAAACACAACTTGTTTATCCACTTCCTTTAGCAACTCATGTCGCATATTCGGATAGAGGATTTTAGTTACCTTATTAAAGCCTTTGTTTTGCAGGCGTTTAACCAGTTGATTGACACCCTTACTCATATTACCGACAGGGTCATCTTTACCACTTACCATCATCATTGGGAAGTCAGTGGCAATAGTGAGATACCAAGGCTGATTAACGCCTGCTTTGATTAAATGCAATAAAGTAAAATAGCCATTGTTAGTGAAGTCAAAACCACATAAAGGGTCTGCTTCATATTCCTTGATATTGTCTTCATTACCACTAATCCACGCAAACTTGGAAGTTAAATTATCCTCATGTAGTTTGCTATTGAGTAGCGTATTCATAGTATTTGCACCAAAGCTACTTGAGCGATGTGGCGCAACACGATTGAGTAAACTAAACACAGGTAATAAAGGCGTCACCAAGGGCTCTTTATCTGCCGTGCCCATCAACACCGCCCCTGCAAAGCTATGGCTGTGGTATTTTAGCACATTACGCACGATAAACGAGCCCATCGAATGTCCCATAATAAAGTGTGGCACATCAGGATGACGTGATTTTAACACATCTGCCATCATCACCGTATCTTTTAATAGCGTTTGCAAAGGATATTTTTTGTCAAAGAATCCCAACTCTTCAGCAGACTTTGCCGTCTGTCCATGCCCAAGGTGGTCATAAGTCAATACTGCAATTCCTTGACTAGCAAGATATTCGGCAAAATCAACATATCGTCCACTATGCTCACACATACCATGAACGATGAGCAGGGTTGCCTTTACCTCCTCTGCACCAAAGTCGGTTGGCTCAAAAAAAGTGTGGTGCAGGGCGTGCGATAAGTTGCTGGAGTAGATTGGGGTCATAATTGGTTTATCTGCTGAAAATGGTTCATTTGTTAAAAATATTATTAAAACTGCTATTTACGAATATCCGTACGGCTACGAATATGGTTACGTATTTCTACTAACTTTGGATATTGATAAAAAAAGTTTAGTTTCTTATCTTTGATTGTCTTTGGATTCGCTACTTTATCAGTCAATACAAAGTATGCAAAAGTTTCTGCAAAATCTTCTACAGGATTTGTTGCTGAATACTCATTAACAAAATCATCAGGATGTTTGTCATAAAAATCGGCAATCGCATCGTCTTCTTCAGAAATTTGTAATGTTTTGAGAGAATCTTGATAATCTTGATAAATCGGACTTTGCCAAAACTGTTTATAATATTGATTTAGATAAGACTTTTCTTTAGTACAGCCCTCTTCAATGTTGTGCTGTAAACAATTGCTAAACTTTCTATCAACTTGCTCAGCATTTAAACTGACAATATGAAAAAACTCATGAATAAGAGTGGTTACAAATTCTTCCGAATCGGGTTTTGTCGCATCTTCATAATCAATAGCAAATAGCCATTTTGTATCATCAAATTCTGCACTCCCAACCGATGCCAGTGAGTTTTCAAATCCATCGGTAAATACCTCATATTCACGGACATATCGTTTTAAAACATCATTGGGTAAGATACTAACGGTTTTTTTCCATGCAATAGCATCTTCTTCGTCTGAATTACCTTTGATAAGTTGTAAAGACAAATCGTTTGGATTGACTTGATAAATTGCCTCAACATCATTCTTATCACCATCTTTTGGAGGATAAGAAGAACTAGAGCTGTCATTAGAACCCAAACACCCCGAAACTGTCAAAACAGCCACTAAAACATAACGAAATACTACCCATGGGAAAAGAAAGTTTATTCATCATTAACAATGACATCCTTGTTTTCGTACGGCTTTTATTAACACCCCACTTTCCCTTCTCTCTCCAATGCCTTTTTACTACGAACTGGAGCAGGACAGTCTTCACCATAATATTGACGGTCGGCAAAGTAGCTAGAGCGTACCATAGGACCTGCCCAAATGCTAAAGAACCCAATCTTTTTACCATAGTCCATATAGCGTTGGAACTCATCAGGGTGTACATATCTATCAACAGGAGCATGGTTTTTACTCGGTTGTAGATATTGCCCAATGGTGATTAAATCAACATCATGAGCCCTTAAGTCATCAAGCAAAGCATACACCTCTTCTTCGGTCTCGCCCAAACCCACCATAAAACCGCATTTGGTCGGAATATCAGGACGGCGTTCTTTGTAGGTTTTTAGCAAATCCAGCGAACCTTGATAGTCTGATTCAGGTCGCATCGCACGATATAAGCGTGGTACAGTTTCGATATTATGGTTAAAGATATCTGGTGGCGTTTCTACCAAGATATCCAACGCCTTATCAACACGTCCACGAAAATCGGGGACGAGAATCTCTACCAAACAGTTTGGACTAAGTGCTTTACTTTCAGTAATCACATCAGCAAAATGCCCTGCCCCACCATCTCGCAAATCATCTCTATCAACCGAGGTAATTACCGCATACTTGAGTTTTAAGTTTTGGATGGTTTCTGCGGTATGGCGTGGTTCTTCTTTATCAAGGGCATTGGGCAGACCGTGAGCGACATCACAAAACGGACAACGACGCGTACAGATATCACCCATAATCATAAAGGTCGCCGTACCACCACCAAAGCACTGCGGTAGATTCGGACAGGCGGCCTCCTCACAAACGGTATGCAACTTTTGTGAGCGTAAAGTACTTTTGATACGTTCTACCTCAGCTGGCGAAGATATTTTTACCCGAATCCAATCAGGTTTTTTTGGCGCTTCCACAGTAGGAATAACTTTGATAGGAATGCGAGCAACCTTATCAAAGCCACGCATCTTTTCCCCTTTGACCAGTTTTTTGGGCTTGCGTCGTGCGACTTTCGTTATTTTTGGCGTTGTTTTTAGCTTTGGCTGATCAATGGTTGGCTCAAGCGGATTATGTGTTTGTACGGCTGTTGCGGTCATAAAGATTCCCATAACCTATATTATTAAATTATAAAGACAGATTTTATCATTTCTGTCTAGCAATCTAAAGTAAAATCAGATAATAGAATCCGATATTCCCTTTTTTTATAAAAAAAGTTATAATCTAGCCTCTTTTATCAAGCACTGGGTTTACGTCCCAAAACGCGGAGAAACACTATGAGTAGTTCTACTAAATACAGCGATAAACACAATGTTGTGGTTACGGCACTATACAAATTCACCCCTTTCCCTAACTTTGCCGATTACCGTCACAAAATCCTTAAAACCATGCAAGCTCAGGGCGTTAAGGGCACTTTGCTTATCGCCCATGAAGGCATTAACGGCACAATCGCAGGTTCTCGCAATGGCATTGACCATGTACTTAATTATTTGCGTAGCATTCCAGAGATTGGCGAGTTTGAGTTTAAAGAATCTTTTGTTGAAGAAATGCCGTTTTACCGCACCAAAGTTAAATTGAAAAAAGAAATCGTTACCCTAGGCGTAGAAGGCATTGATCCACTACAATCGGTTGGGCGTTATGTCAAACCAACAGAATGGAACGACCTAATCAGCGACCCAGACGTAGTACTCATCGACACTCGTAACGATTATGAAGTAGAAATTGGCACTTTTAAAAATGCGGTTAACCCACACACAGAAACTTTCCGTGAGTTCCCAGAATACGTCAAAGAAAACCTTGACCCAAACAAAAATAAAAAAGTCGCCATGTTCTGTACAGGCGGTATCCGTTGTGAAAAATCAACCGCTTATCTAAAACAACAAGGCTTTGATGAAGTCTATCACCTTGAAGGCGGTATCTTAAAATACCTTGAAGAAGTACCAAAAGAAGAATCCATGTGGGAAGGCGAATGCTTTGTCTTTGATAACCGTGTGGCAGTCAATCACGACCTTGAAAAAGGACAATACGACCAGTGCTATGCCTGCCGTCGTCCGATTACCGAAGAAGATAAGCAATCGCCTGATTATGAACATGGACTCTCATGCCCACATTGCATCGACTCCATCACCGAAAAGCAAAAACAACGCTTTTATGAGCGTGAGCATCAAATCCAACTTGCCAAACAACGTGGCGAAGTGCATATTGGCGGTGAAGTACAAGACTTCATTAAACAGCACCGTGAAGAAAAACAACGCAAACGTGAGCAAGCAAGATTAAAAGCTCAAATGAGTTAAGAGCCAGAAACACTTCACAATATCGTTGACAAAATAGCTAAACTTTATTTTTTAATGAATTTACACTTTTTAATAAGCCTCTCTTTTTTAAGGGAGGCTTATTTGTTAAGAGAATCTTATTTGAATTTTAAGATTACGGCTGGTCACTATGCCCAACCACCAATATTTCAGCCAGATCCTCAAACAAGGTCTCCATTTTCATAAAACGAGAGCCTTTAAATAATATCGTACAAGCTTGCCCTTGATACCGAGCAATATCCGCTTGCAATGCTTGCAACAACGCCTGTTTATCTGAATAAGCAACCGCCTGTAGTGAGCATGGTTTTTCTACCTTTGTATTCATCAGCATATCTGTCACCGACATCGCTCCATCCACCACAGTTTGAGCAAAGTCGCCAAGGGTGTACAGCTTATCAATGTTCATTTTAGCAATATCAGCCCCTAGTTGATAATGCTCTGTTTTGGCAGAATCTCCCAACTCGCCAATATCACCCAACACCATAATAGTCTGCCCCTGTTGTGCAGATAGTACTTGAGCCGAGGCCCGTACTGAGCTAGGGTTCGCATTATAACTGTCATCAATCAAGCAGTATTGACCAAATTGCTGTCGATAAAGGCGACCTTTTGGTGTCTTCACTGCTTGCAACCCTGCAATAATATCCGCCATATCAATTCCCACCGCTCTAGCACAAGCAATCACCGCAAGGGCATTATTGACATTATGCTCTCCCGCCAATGGCAAACTAACTTTATAGGCATCAGCATCCTGACCATTGCTTACATGTACCACAAAATCACTGGAAAAAGCCTGCATTTGTACATCACTGGCAACAATATCTGTTTTGCCAAACTTAACAATCCGCTGAACATCAGTCACATACTGACTGGCAACCCTTTGCAAATAGTCACTATATTCATCACATTCTGGAATAATAGCAATTTTATCCGCTCCCGTTAGCGCTTGATAAATCTCCGCTTTTGCTTGTGCAATCTTATCACGACCACCAAACTCACCCAGATGAGCTGTACCAATATTAAGCACACAAGCAACATCCGGTTGAACCAAATCAGCAGTATATGCAATCTCCCCCAGATGATTGGCACCAAGTTCCAAAATGGCAAATTGATGCTCTTTTGCCAACTCCAATAGCATCATCGGTACGCCCAAATCATTATTTAAATTACCACGAGTTACCAAAGTTGGCGCAAGGCGATTAAACACACTGGCAAGCATCTCTTTTACGGTTGTTTTACCACTTGAACCAGTGATAGCAATGACCTTAACATTTGGATGTTGTTGCCGACAATAAGCGCCCAACCGTCCCAAAGCAAGACGAGCATCACTCACCACCAGCTGTGGCAAATTAATGTTAGTCAGTTCACGTTCAACGATAAGAGCAACTGCACCTTTCTCCATCGCCATTTGTGCATAATCATGCCCATCAAAATTATCACCAGACAAGGCAAGAAAGATATCCCCTTGCTTAATCGTCCGTGTATCCGTTGAAATGCAAGTGCTCATCAAGGTTACAAAACTAGGTAACTCGGAATTAAACCAATAAGATTGAAGCCCTGCTGTTGCTTGAATAAGCTTATCAGTTGTCCATTGATACGGGGTATATTGATAAGCAGGACAAGGACTGATAGAGGTATCGACAGAGGCACTGGTTTCAGGGGATATGGCAGTGGACATAATGGTTCCTAAATAAGGTAAATTGGGTTATTATAGCACTTTCTACTATAATTGAAATTCAGCGATAATTGGGATAAAGGCTATCTAAGTCTATGATGAATGATTTTTTACAAGAAAGCTATGGGTTAAACTGGCTGGGTAAATCTTATGCACGTATTTTAGCAACAGATAACACCACAACATTATTAACCGCCGATACAACACACAACAACAAAGCAGAAAATATCAATTCAAACAACTTATTATTAAAAGGCGATAATTTAGAAATACTCAAGCACTTATGCCACGCCTATCACAAACAAGTAAAAATGATATACATAGATCCCCCATACAACACAGGTGGTGATGGCTTTGTTTATCAAGATAATAAAAAGTTTACCGTTAAAAAATTGCAAGAACTTGCAGGTATTAGTGAAAACAAAGCACAACAGATTCTGGACTTTACCCAAAGTAATAGCAACTCACACAGTGCATGGCTTACCTTTATGTATCCACGCTTATATGTTGCCAAACAACTATTGGCGGATAATGGCGTGGTATTTGTCTCCATTGATGATAACGAATTGGCTCAACTACGACTATTAATGGATGAAATTTTTGGTGAACAGCAGTTTGTCGCTCAATTTTCTCGCATTACCAAAAAAGCAGGTAAAACCACAGATCTGGTTGCCAAAAACACAGACTATCTGCTGTGTTATGCTAATAAAGATGCTATCAACTTTAAAGGAAGTGTGGTCATTGATGACAAATATAAGCACAAAGATAAACACTACCAACAAAGAGGCTATTATAAGCTTAGCCAAACGTTAGACTATAGCTCTATACAATATTCACCCTCTTTGGATTATGAGATCGAACTTGACGGAAATGTCTATCGAGCTGGCAATGTATCTCAGACTAAGATGCAGACTCGGCAACAAGCAAACCCGAGCAGTGATTTTTGTTGGCGATGGTCAAAAAAACGCTTTGAATTCGGATTAAAGCATGGATTCATTGTGGTAAAAAATGGACGTATCTATACCAAAACTTATCAAAAAACCACCATTGAAAAACAAGGTGATGACTATCAACTGGTACAAATCTCTCGAACTAAAGCCGTCTCTACCCTAGAGTTTACCGATAATCAATATTCTAACGATAACGCTAAAAAACACCTTGCAAAACACTTTGACGAAACCATTTTTGAATATCCTAAACCAACAACCTTAATTAAAAAGTTGGCGGATATGAGCACTACAGGCAAGGATATCATCTTGGACTTTTTTGCAGGCTCTGGGACAACCGCAGATGCCGTTATGCAACTTAATGCAGAAGACGGTGGCGATCGACAGTTTATCCTTGTACAGCTCCCTGAACTCATTAATCCTAACAAAAACAAAACCGCTTATAACTTTGTCAAAAACAAGCTGGGCAAAGATGAGCCAACTATATTTGACATCACTAAAGAACGCATTATCAGAAGTGCCAAAAAGATTTATCTAGATAATAGCTACACTGATAAAAACAAATCAAATAAACACAAAGCAGATAAAGTAAAGCAGAAACAGCAACAAGATATGGGCTTTAAAGTCTTTGCAACCATGCCGATATGGCAGGATTATCAATTTGAAGCAGATAAGTTTGATGCCAATATCAGCTTGTTTGACGAAACACAACTGGGTCAAGAGGATATTCAAGCCTTGCTTACCACATGGAAGACACATGATGATTGCCCATTAACAGAAGACCCCATAGCTTATAAGCTCGATAATTATACCGCCTATCTTGTCAATACTAACAGTACACAAAAACTGTATTTAATGGATCATGGCTTTACAACCACAGATCTAGATTGCCTACTCCACTGTCTGAATAATGATAAAAACTTAAATCCATCCAGCATTATTGCCTTTGGCTATCAGTTTAAGAGTAAACACCTACGAGAATTATCAGCGAGCCTACAAGCATTAGATAATGAGAAACAACTTGAAGTAGCCTTTTTAGTAAGATATTGATATGTTAAAACATTGATATATAGCCAGCAAACTAACAAACACTAAAGACACTCACTAACATTGAATATAACAGAACACCAAAACATGACAAGCTTTCACTTTGAAAAAAATCTCCCCCACCAACAACAAGCAGTTAATAGCACAGTGCAAGTATTTTCTGAATCAGAGATTATACCAGCCAAGGGGATAAACAGACACTATATCAACCCGTTATTCAATCATTTGTCTGTAGAGCCATGGTTTTATCATAATATAAAACACATCCAAAGTAGTAATCAGATTAGCGAATGTACAGCGTCAGCTAGCAACATCATTGACATTATGATGGAAACAGGTACAGGCAAAACCTACACTTATAGCAAAACCATATTTGAACTTAATAAACACTATGGCATTTTTAAATTTGTCATCATCGTACCAACGCTCCCTATCAAAGCAGGTACCATTAACTTTTTGGACTCTGCCAGTTGCCGAGCCCATTTTAAAGAACAATATAGTAAAAGCATTCAGTTACATATTGTTGAAAGCCAAAAATCAAATAAAAACAAAAAATCCGAATTGCCTCTCGCCATTAAGAACTTTGTCAGTGCCAATAGTTTTGACAAAAACAACATTCAAGTACTAATCATTAATACAGGCATGCTTAATTCAGATGCCATGAAAAGCCAGTTCGATAGCCAATTGCTAGGTGGCTTACGTGTGCCTTTTGATGCCATTGGTGCCACACATCCATTTGTTATCATCGATGAACCGCATAAGTTTGCCCAAAATAATAAAACATGGCAAAACTTAAAAAAATTAAATGCCCAGTATATTTTGCGTTATGGAGCTACCTTTCCCGAAAAAACCATCAAACACCAATGCCCAACGACACACAAAAGCAAAAAAATAACAGTAAAAGATTATCATAACCTTATTTATCAACTGTCTGCCGTTGATGCTTTTAACCAAAATCTAGTCAAAGGCGTAATTGGACATATTACTGAGTTTGAACAGGGTAAAAATAGCCTGGTAAAACTTGTCAACACCGATGGCAAAGAAGCAAGTTTTGAGTTGATTGATGACAACAAAACAACCAACATCAAACTTATCAACAAAGACAGTCTCAGCAAAATCCATAAGGATATGCAAAACTTAACCATAGAGAGACTAAACAAGTCTGCCGTTGTCTTATCCAATGGTTTAGTGATAAAAAAAGGTGATAAAATCACCCCCTACTCCTATGCCCAAACTCTACAAGAAGTGATGCTAGAAAAGACGGTTAAACAACATTTTCAATTAGAAAAAGAACTACTTAACAGAGAAGTAAAAATTAAACCATTAACCCTATTTTTTATTGATAATATCGACATATATCGTGGTGAGCATGCTTATTTAAAAACAAAGTTAGAAATCTTAATTCAAGCTGAAATTAGCAGGCTATTAAAGCAAAAACAATCAAAGTTTTATCAACATTATTTACAACAGACCCTTAATGACTTATCTGCAACGCATGGTGGTTATTTTTCAAAAGACAATAGTGAAAAAGATGACAAAATAGAACAACAGATTAATGAAATTTTGCATGATAAAGAGGCGTTACTTGATCTTAATAACACCCGCCGTTTTATCTTTTCAAAATGGACATTGCGAGAGGGTTGGGATAATCCAAATATATTTCAGATTTGTAAACTTCGTAGTAGTGGCAGTGATATTTCTAAGTTACAAGAAGTCGGACGAGGGTTACGTTTGCCAGTCAACGAATATGGTAACCGCGTCAAAAACGAACCCTTTTATCTACACTATTTTGTTGACTTTACCGAAACAGATTTTATTGATAAGCTGGTGGCAGAGATTAACCAAGGCTCAGAATCCATCTCTGCACAGACATCGGCTAAAAAACTTGAGGTAAATAAAGTAGTTAATAATAAATTAGTTAGCGAAAAATTACCTAACAAAGAACTAGTTAACGAAGAAATGTTTAGTAAAAAAGAGCTTAATAAACAAAGTAAACACATAGCACAGAATACTTCTCCCAAACATAAACCAACCCTAAAACAACCAGCAAAAAACACTTATAAACAAAACACTTTAAAACAAGAGCTTGCTGATGAGATGGTGTTTCAGAAATTTTTGACTGATTTTTTTATTGAGCAGTTTAATTCCAAAGTAACCCGCTTAAATTCCGCGGATATGACAACACGCTCAGCAAGCATTAAAATCCATAATCAGCAAGCAATGATAAATAATGAGTACGAGGTGTTAACGGATAATCACAGTACAACTACTACAAAAGTTGCAACAATGAAATATAGTGATTTCCTAATACAACTTGCCAGTCATCTAAAAGTTAATCTAAAGACCCTTCATCATGCTTTAATTGCCAGTAAGGTCAATATTAATCCATTATTAAATCCAGCAACCATTCGCCATCTTCATCATCATTTTGAAGAATATCTATTGAATAGAAATATTGCTAATTCTACAGCTTAATAAAATCCACTGCGACTTTTAAGGAACAATCATGACAACCTCAACCCCCATGACAACCTCAAATACATCAATATCCACTCGCCTTTGGTCAGACAAAGCAAAGACTCTATCACCTTACGTCCCAGGTGAGCAACCCAAGCACGATAATTTGTGCAAGCTCAACACCAATGAGAATCCCTTTCCACCTTCACCAAAGGTTGCTGAAGCAATCGGGCAGGTGCTCGCCAATCAGGCTACTGCGTTACGCCTATATCCTGAGCCTGAGTCTGACAATCTTCGCCAAACTCTAGCCGAAACTTATGGCGTGCAAGCAGAACAAGTCTTTGTTGGTAATGGCTCTGATGAAGTGTTAGCCTTAGTTTTTGCTTGCTTTTTTATGCATGATAAATCTGCAAACAAACCGCTGTTAACCCCAGATATCAGCTATAGCTTTTATCCTGTGTATGCTCAAACCTTTGATGTTGAAGTAAAAAATATTCCTTTGCAAGAAGATTTTTCTGTCAATGTCGAGGATTATTGTCAAGAAAATGATATTAATCAAACTGGTGGAATTATCATTGCCAACCCCAATGCACCGACAGGACTATTATTATCATTAGCTGATATTAGCAAATTATGTGAAACACATCAAAATGCAGTGGTAGTTATTGATGAGGCATATATTGATTTTACTGTGGTAAATGGTGAAAGTGGATTAAAGGTCGGTTCAGCGGTCAATTTGATTGATAAATATGATAACTTACTGGTTACCCAAACTTTTTCAAAATCTCGTGCGTTGGCAGGCTTACGAGTGGGCATGGCGTTTGCTAATTCTTCTTTGATTGAGGCACTTACTCGCATGAAAAACAGCTTTAACAGCTATCCGCTTGACCGATTGGCACAGGCTGGGGCAGTTGCCAGTTTGCAAGATAGCAGTTATTTTAGCCATGTTTGCCAACAAGTGATTGAGTTACGTCATGAGTTGATGATTGAACTGCGCCATCTAGGCTTTGAAGTGCTAGACTCGCAGGCAAACTTTGTCTTTGCCAAACCACCGCGAAGTTTAGAAGAGGGTAATGCTGAGCGAATTGCTAGTTTGTTACGAGAGCAAGGCATTATCGTGCGTTATTTTAATAAACCACGTATCAGTGAGTATTTGCGTATTAGTGTTGGCACCCACGAACAGAACCAACGTCTTATCAATGAATTAAAAGCCTTAGCAGGACAAGAAGAGCCCATGAGTACCAATCAACCACAAAGCAGTAATAAACGTGATGATTTAAGATTTTTCTTAAAATGCTATAACACAGAAACAGGCAAAAACAAAACCTATCGCTTTGATAATCAAGATGATTTAGCTAACTTTGCCAAACAAGCCAATCAGCAAAAACTGACCATTATTGATACCCATATTACCTTTTTTGATGTAGAGCTATTGTTTGCTCCCATCTCTGAAGAAGACGCTGTCATCACCGCTATGGATATCGACATGGCAGAAGACGGCATTTATTACTTAGAAGAATGGGATAAGCAATAAAAAAAGCCCCTTAGCTAAATTTTTAGCTAAGGGAGGGGGCTATATTTTAACTACCTATTTCTTTTTAACTACCACTGTTAACTACACTGGCATTAACGATTCGCCATGTATAGCCCTTGCGCACCATTATTGTTTAGATAACGGCTGTCACGCCATGTGGTGTAAGGGTATGGGCGACTATATGGGTTTGCCTTTCTCTGACGAAAATCTGATACCCAATTACGACCATCATAAATAGAAATATGACCATGTGGATGAGCTCGTGAACGACTAACCACAACCACATCACCTATTTGTGGCTTAGAGCGATTACTAATCTTGGTAAAACCTGCCTTTCTCAATGTACCTCGAGTGGCATACTGATAAGCAGATGGATTTGGGGTAAACTTATAACCTGCACCTTGCAAGGCCTTACGTACATATTTAGCACATAGACCTCTACTCTTAGCATGTGCCGCACGAGAGGCTCGCTTAGCAGCGATTGCAGGGGCAGCGCTTCTGCTTAATTGACCGCTACCAGCAACTGGCAGTCTTGATGGCACAAAGCGTTTGGCCTTGGCTTTTGACTTAGCCTTAGTGTTCTCTTGCACCAACTGCTCAACTTGCAAATCTGCTTCATAAGCACTTAACTTATCATTTTGCAAGGTAACGATTGTTGCTTTTGATTCAATATCATCGATCAAACGATAGATATCGCCATCATCTTGAGGTGCGACCTTATTAGAGGTCACCTCAACGATCTCAACAGACTCTACAGGATTGATACCTGCCTGTAATGCCTTAATCTTATCAGCCAAAGCATCGGTGGTCTGCGCATCATTCGCAATGATTTGGTTTTGGACTCCTGAATCGGTTGCATTACCAACCTTTGCATTGGCCTGAACAAGGCTCATTCCAACTGCAGTTACCATCATGAGTGTTTTTTTCATAAGCTATCTTACCACTTTATTCTTTTTTACTGACTTTTAGGCAAAAGCTAAGGAGATTAACGAATTAATCTCCTTAGCCGAATTGCTTATTATCAGTAAAATACCACAAGAATAAATAAGTATCCTCTTAATCTTTTATCAATCATTAATCATGACTGTCTGATTAATAAATCAATTTATAAATTTAAGAACTAAATTATCATTATGATAGTTCAATTCAAATGTAAAATACTATTACTAAAATTAGTACCCAATGTGTCAATATCTAGACATTTTAATATACAGTCGTATCAATCACTCATGTTACAATGTCGTTGCTTAATTACTCTACTTACTCAACCTACGAGCCATTTAAATTGACATCATATCAAGTAAGTAAGAACTCCTTCATTTAGTGGGTGCTTTACTCACCCCATATTTGCAACAGCATTGTCAATAAATGCATTGAACATATTAAACAACCAAAAGAAGATCAGCCTTATGTCGTATAAAACAACCAATCATCTCGGTTCTAGCTTAGATAAACTCGCAAACGCAGGCACCAGCCTACCCTCACTAAAAAATCAACTAGACACACTACAAGAAGCAACCAATGAACTAAAATCTATTTTGTCAGATTGCCTGCCGCAAGAAATCTTAAATAACTGTTGGGTCGTTCATGTCTCTCAACATTCCCTAACCCTTGCGGTTAGCTCAATCACTGCTTCTAATCACATCACCTATATGAAACAAGGCTACCTCAAAATACTTAGGGAGCAATCCAACACCTTTACCGAAATTAACGAGTTAAAAGTAATTGTCGCTCAGGTCAATCAAGCTAATCGGTAGCAAACAGGTAATGATAGAACATGGGCTCTAAAAAACAGGGCAAATGATACCATAAGCTTTTGCGATTGTCATTCATCAAAAATAAACACTTGTTTATCCAATTTACGATTTTTTATTGTATTTATTTCATTGTAATGTAACATTGTGTAACTATAATTAACAATTTTCTAACAACCACTTTTACTCAACTTATGTTTTTTAAATAGATAAGCTTCTTATACATAAAACAAGTAAAAAACAGCAGGCTTTTTATTTTTGTTTCATATAGTTAGCAGAATTATCATCATAGCCATCTCGTTTATTGATAAGTATTCTCAGCTAGTTTTGTTTCAACATACTGGTATATTAGTTTTAGACTTCCTTGCTTAAATGTTACTTAAATATGAATGCCATCTAGGCAAATAAATATCAAGTTTTTGATAAACGGTAAAATAACATATATAAACGGATATTATTTGTCATTTTTTGTTACAATTTCAAAACTACGCTTATCTGCCAATACAGCTCGTATCAATGCATTATTTAACCCATGTCCTGATTTATAAGCATTGTACTGCCCTAAAATCGGATAACCAATCAAATATAGATCACCGACTGCATCCAATATTTTATGCTTCACAAATTCATCAGGATATCTTAGCTTTTCTTCATTTAGCATGCCTTCATCATCTAAAACAATGGCATTCTGCAAGCCACCGCCTAAAGCAAGATTTTTCTGTCGTAAATATTCAATGTCTTGTAAAAAGCCAAAGGTTCTGGCTTGACTTAAGTGTTCGATAAAATTTTGTTTTGTTAGCTCAAAGCTTGCTATCTGCGGGGTATTGGCAATACTAGGGTGATCAAACACAATCTCAAAGTTAAGCTCAAAGCCATCCTCTTGACGTGGTATCAACTCTGCCCACTTATCCTCTTGTTCAACTCGTATTGGTTTGATAAGCTTAAGAAACTTTTTATCCAGCGTTTGCTCTTTTGTACCAGCTTGCTCAATCAAGTCAATAAAATCAAAGGCACTCCCATCCATAATCGGAATTTCTGCTGAAGAAACCTGTATAAGTAGATTGTCAATTTCCATCGCCGAAATCGCACTTAAAAGATGCTCTACTGTACCAATTTTAATGTCATTATCAATGAGGTTGGATGACATCATGGTATCAGCAACCAACTCTGCATGAGCAGGAATAATAGGCTGGTTGGGAAGGTCAGTACGCTGAAAACGAATACCGGTATCAACATCACTCGGCAATAGTGATAGGGTTACTAAGTTGCCACTATGCAAACCAACACCTTGTGTGCTTACTTTATGATTAATCGTACGTTGTTTTATCATGATAACTTCACCTGCTAAACTAACTTGTATAAATGTTGCAAAATATTACAAGGAAGTATATCATCAAAGCCTACGAATTCACCTTATTGTATAAAAAAACTACAAAATATAAAAAAAAGCCACCCTAAGGTAGCTTTTTAATAACTTATAAAACCGACTGTATTATTTTAATAACTGAAATTACGCACTTAGAAAGTTTCGCAATTTAAAACAGGATTTAATAAATGGCTCGCACAGTCCCTCCTCTGTAAAGGGGAGGTTAGGAGGGGTCTTCTAAGTTATTTTACCTAAATGACTTTGTTAACCCCCTCTAACTCCCCTCTTATCAGGGGGAGAACTGTCCGTTTGAGAGTATAATTCTTTTAAATTTAATAAAATCTTGTTTTGTGCGTAACTTCAGCTAATAATTAGTTAATTACTGAAGTTAACTAACTAGCGGTTCTGCTGACTACGCAAATAGTCGGTAATGCTGTTCGTTGTACGTTTTGGCTGTTGCGCTGGTTGTGCTTGAGCAACTGCAGGCTGTGCTTGAGCTTGTTGTGTTCTCTGATTATTCAAAGCACTACTGTGAGACGCTGGATCAACACGCTGATTGCTACTTGCCAATGGTGCAGACTTAGGCGGTGCTGTCGGCTTTGGTGATTCATCTAGTGTCAGACCAGTTGCAATCACAGTGACGTGTAAATCTTCGCCCATATCTTCATCAACAACTGAACCGTAGAAAATATTTGCTTCTTCAGTATCCGTAATGCCTTCAACGATTTCACTAATCTCACTAAACTCTTCTAGTGACAAGTTAGAAGAAGAAGTCACATTAACCAACAAGCCTTTGGCATTTTCTAAACGTAAATCATCAAGTAATGGCGAACGAATGGCTTTTTCTGTTGCTTGTCTGGCTCTATCATCGCCACTAGCACGACCAATACCCATCATTGCATGACCTCGTGCCATCATCGCCGTACGGATATCATTAAAGTCGATATTAATCAAACCAGATTGAGAAATGGTTTCTGCAATACCCTGTACTGCGTGTAGCAATACGTCATCTGCCTTTTTAAAGGCATCTTGCATAGAGATATTGCCATAAACCTTCATCAGCTTATCATTTGGAATCATAATAATCGAATCCACATACTGAGATAGCTGATCAATACCGGCTTTAGCAACCTTAACACGTTTACCACCTTCAAATCTAAATGGCGTAGTAACAACGGCAACCGTCAAGATTTCCATTTCTTTGGCAACACGAGCAACCACAGGTGCTGCTCCCGTTCCTGTACCACCACCCATACCAGCGGTGATAAATACCATATCAGAGTTTTCTAGTAGTTTACGGATGGCTTCTTCTTCTGATTCTGCTGCTTCTCGGCCAACTTCAGGGTTTGCACCCGCCCCTAGACCACGGTTAGTCTGAGCACCTAGTTGTAATTTATGCGGGGCTGTAAGACGATCAAGTGCCTGTTTATCAGTATTTGCACATACAAAAGTAACGCCTTTTACGCCCTGTTGAACCATATGTTCAACTGCATTACCACCACCACCACCAACACCAAATACCGTAAAACGTGCCTGTCCGTTTGATTGAACTTGTGCATCATCTGACATGGTATATTTAGACATATATCTACTCCATTTTTTTTAAACTATGTAAACTTATTAACTATCACTTATTCATCATCATTGTCAACTAGCATGGTCAATTAGTCCTGTGCAATCAATCAACCGCTAACTCTATCAATGCAATTAAGCATAAACACAACTAAACTTCAAACACAACGTATATAAGCGTCAAACATAACCCATAACTATTCGTTAACTATGGTAACGTAAATTCAGTAAATATGATAGTAGAATTTTTAGTAAAATCCATCCATCAATGCGTTATAAGTTCTTTTGTAACCAATGATTGATTCGCTGAAGCACATTGTGTTTTTGACTATGGATTAATGCTTCTTTAGAACTGCGTTCACTGTGCCTAAATTGCTCACTTTGACTATATAGCAAGGTACCAAGAGCTGTATAAAACTTCGGATCATCAATCATTTGGCTAACTGCTTCAAAATGACCCTTGCGTCCCTGTTTGCTCAAGGTTGCTGACACACTGATCGCAGGGTTTTTATTAGTGAGTACAACTGGCATGTTTAAGTAACGTTTTGAAAGCGCTACCAACCCACTCATTTTACTACCGCCACCACCTAATACAACGCCACGCGTAATATACTCAACTAAGTTAGCTTGTTGTAACAGTGCAAAAACTTGATTATAGATGTCCATATAACGGGCTTCGATAACCAATGATAACTCATGCAAATTCACTGTAATCTCGTCATCAATGCCTCGACATTTAATACTGTGAAATAAAGCGGTATCGACATTTTTGCTATTGGCAGTACCTTGATATTTTTTAAGTCTTTCTGCCTCTAACATGCTAATACCAAGCTCAGCAGAAATGTCCATAGTAACTTCGTTTGCACCCTTTGGCAGGCAATGGGTAAATAACAGTTTATTCTCTTTATACACGCAGACACTAGTGGTACTATAACCAATATCAATAAAGCATACGCCCTGCTCTCTTTCTTCTGCCATTAGGCTATATTCAGCACTGGAGACTGCATCAAATATCATGTGATCAATTCGCACATTGGTTGGGCGAAACAGCTCTTCCATATTTTGCCGGCTCATGACAGGTAACATCATTAGATGATACATCACCGTCATCTGTTCTGCAAAAGTGCCAATGGGGTCTTCAATCAGCATATCGCTGTTGTCATTAATGTACACCCCTTGCTGAACATGTTGCATCAGATAATGATCTTTTGGCATGTCCCGCTGTTTGCTCTGTCCCAGCGCATCAACCACATCTTTTACGGCAATGGTCTCATCACTAATATGTACTTTTGCATAGCTATTTTTACTCAACAGCTCAGGAGTTGAAAAACTTAACCAGACGCTATGGACACGACAATTCGCCATGTCTTCAACATTTTGGATTACCTGTTTAATAGAGCGTTTTAATCCTTCTTGATTACGAATATAACCTTGATAAAAGAAGTCACTAATTTTAACTTCACTCATACCCAAAATACGAATATCATCACGACTAACCACACTGCCAATCACTGCATACACCGCAGTGGCACTCAGATGAATTACGACGAGATTTTCAGTATTATTCATAATAGGAGTAAAACCATAATCTTAATAATGGCATTAAAAGCAAGCGATTAATTAGTTGTTTTATTATCTTGCCAGCTTATCCTTCTGGCGTTTTCCATGAGATTGCAAAGCCATTTTTATATCTTAAATCAATTGAATCAATATCATCTTTTTTATCTGCTAATTGATCTTGTAATATGTTACTTAAGTTTAACAACTTTTGTGAAGTATTCTCACCATCCACCAACACACGTAAATCAGAATTAAACTTGATCAACCATGTCATGCGGGGAGTTAAGATCATGTCTTCAACAAACAAACCCAATGGTGCAAACCACTCATTAACCTGTTGCATCTGATTCATGATCACTTCGGCTTGCTTTTCTTCACCTTGTAAGCTAACCAAATCATACGCTGTTAACACATCATCATCGGCAGGTGCATAAACCTTGCCCTGTGCGTCTAATAGGTGCTCACTACCAAAACGCGCAATCGGCTGTCTTGCTAATGCTTGCACACGAATACCCTTGTGCCAATCACGAGTAATACTAACCCGATCTACCCAAGAAAGCGCAGTGATGTTATCTTTTAATCCTTGTAAATCTGTAGAAAAAAAGCTTCCCGAAGGTTGTTTATCAATTGCTTTATTAAGTTGCTTTAGTTGAGCAGAGTTAAGATTGTCTGAATCTATGACCACACTCACTTTTGGTGCATGTTCAATGGCATTCCAGACAATCACAATAGTACAAATTGTCAAGGCAAAAAATGCTAAAAACACAAATAACTGCACAAGCTCAGGCATTTGAATTCGGCTGTATTGTTTGTCAGATTCTGTAGGTAAAAAAATCTGTTTAACCGATTCAATCATAACCCATCCTAAACACAAGATAATCTTATATGATAACGCATTTTTGCTATCAACAATAGTCTATATTTATTTTTAAATACAATTTTTTACACTTGATAGCGATTTATGGGGGTAAATTCTAGAATTACAAGACCAATCTATCAACATCACCTATTCCTCGCCATGATTGATGATGGCTCACCACAATTAAAATTGCAGATTGTTGATGGGCTTTGACCGCTTGCCAAACGCTTGCTTGACTCTCTTTATCAAGTCCTGCAAACGGTTCATCAAGGAGTAACACCTTGCGAGATTTCAATAACAGGCGGGCTAGAGCAATACGTCTGGCCTGACCACCTGAGATGGCTGTACCATATTCACCCAAAAGAGTCTGTAACCCTCGAGGTTGAGAGTTCACCCAGTCTGTCAATGCTACCTTATCCAATACAGCCATTAGTTCTTCATCTGTGGCATCAGCTTTACCCAACCGCAGATTATCTGCCAAACTCTGATCAAAGATATCAAGCTGTTGTCCCAAATAACCCAACTGGTCTTGCCAATCGTAATCTTGCCACAATGCTCCATTTAATAAAATACTACCCGCTTGTGGCTCTAACTCATTAGCCAGCGTTTGTAACAAGGTTGACTTGCCACAACCAGAAATGCCAGAGATTATCATAGGAACCCCTGCGCGGATACTAGCATTCACCTCAGTCGCCCCAACAATTGCATCTGGCATCTTTGCCGACACATTATCTAACCGCATCTGTAAATTGTCCGTGGGTAATGGCAGTCTTTTTTCATCAGCTACAATAGGGTGCCCTTGATGATGAGGTTGCTCTGCAAGCAAGGCATTTAGGCGTTCTTTTGACGCGGTAGCGTTGCCAAAAGATAAATGATGCTGAGCCAAAGGTAACAGTATCTCTTGCATACCAAACATACCCAACACCACAGCCAGAAATAATGCGACATTCGACTCTGATGGCACTTTCATGTTTGATAAAGCTTGCATCGGCGTCATTGGCTCAACATCAATCGAAGCAAACACAGCTACCGCTATCAATACTAATAGTATCACTGCATAGATAAGCCATTGCATCAACAGCATGATGATGTTATTTTTTTTACTTGCTGACCAATCTAATTGGTGCAAACGCTCATCATCATCAATAAAAGACTGGGTTTGTGCTTGCCATTGTTTCCACATTAATAGCTGTGTGATAATGGTCAAAGGCGCAAGTAACGCCTCTCGCCGACTCTCTGCAAGCTTTGCACTGCGTCTGCTATGGCTGATCCCGATGTACGCCATACCTATGGGCAGTAACACACAAGACAGTAATAACACAAACAATATACCTTGAGTAAAGGTAGACAAAACCGGCACTGCCCACAAAATAAAGCCCGCCATCAAAACTACCATCATAATAGCTAATGACCATGGCATCAACACACGCAGATTAAATTCATTTAATACGTTAATGTCACTAACCAAACGATGCATTTGTTTAGTAGATGCTAGCGTTTGGTGCTGGCTGGTTAACGGCTCTTTAGCCAGCGTTCGGAAAAACTTTAGACGCAAAGCTTTTAGCAAATTAAAAATCGCATTATGCGATACCATCAACTCACCATAACGTCCAGCCGTCCGAGTAATTGCCAAAACACGAATCACCGCTGAAGGCATCAAATAATTAAAGTGATGTGACCCCAAAGCAGCCATGCCGGCAAATGCGGTTGCTGTCAAAAACCAGCCCGAGACCATCAACAAGCCAACTACCGATAAAGCGGTCACCACACCTAACAACCACGCTATTAACCATAAATCTAATGAGGGTTTAATTAAATCACGTAAAAGAAAAGTAGGAGTTGGGGCGTCTTTGTTCTCTGCGTTCATGGCATTACTTCCCGTTTATTATTGCGTGCTCTAGGCTAATTGACAAAACTCGTGTCATTATACGTCTAATCTTTTATAAGAACAATAAAAAAGCCCAACTTATTATAAGCTGGGCTTTTTAAAATAGTGGCATCCCGTAGGAAATCCGAACAATGGTTTCATCCTTGTTCATCTTGCAAAAGAATGATAAATAAATTATTATAAAACAATAGCTTATTATTTATCAGCTTTCAACCCATTTCACTGCACTACAAACAAAGTGGTATATGAATGGTATATATTTCATTTCCTATACACGAGATACAACTATGACTACCAACCTAGAACTTAAAAATGCCAAACCAAAAGACAAGGACTATACCATTAATGTAGGTATCGGTCTATCTTTATTAGTCAAAAAAACAGGTAGCAAACTTTGGCGTTTTCGCTACTCGTTTGCAGGTAAACGCTGTATGATTTCATTGGGTAAATACCCTCAAATCAGTATGAAAGAAGCCAAAAGTAAACAACGGAGTTGTCTTGAGCTACTCGACAAGGGCATTAACCCATCAACCCATAAAAAAGTGCAGAAAGCCAAACAAGCCACTGAAAAGACTTTTAAAGAAGTCATTTTAGAATGGTATGACCGTCATTATACCGACAGTCACCCAAGATACAAGAAATTAGTAAAAAGACGACTAGAAACCTATATATTTCCCAAAATTGGCGATTTACCGATTAAAACCATTGAAGCCCCCATGTTATTTAATCTGATTGAGCATATCCAAGCAAAAGGGCATATTGCCACAGGTAAAGCAGTGAACTCT
>PDWI01003355.1_pt1 | contig 22639 bp, 22 predicted proteins | sample 1430891 | NCBI WGS metagenome assembly PDWI01 (sample SAMN01162508, study PRJNA174530) | Oral metagenome, whole genome shotgun sequencing project. | biome: Marine environment; feature: Marine mammal; material: Swab sample of the gingival sulcus; isolation source: swab sample of gingival sulcus... | reverse complement strand
GTTCAGGAATTACGAAAACACGAGCTTTTATACAATACAAGTGACGGATGACCAATGGAATTTTACAGCGCCTGACACAGAGTTTAATTTTAATGGAGGTTTTTTCAAGGTAGATCTTAGTGGCAGTAGTTCCTATTCTTATCCAGACTTTCAAGTACAGAATACGAACGGTAATGAGTATGCTAATTTTTTATCTTCCCAGGGTCGAGCTCATTTAGGCATTTTTTCTGCAAAAGATGAGCCATCTACACTGTATTTTGGTATATTTGACCCAAGTTGGCAAACGCCACGTGCAAAGGCAAACATAACATATAATTCATATTACGAAAGAATTTCTATTCAAGTTCCTGTCTCTGGGACAATCCAGTTAATAGCAGCAACTGTCGATATCAAAGGACCCCTTGATGTCGATGGCCCTATTTACCAGCGTGGCACAATAATCCACCCCAAACGGGCTCTTGGCGAGGATGTCAATCTGGAGAGCATTGTGGAGCACGCGGAGAACATGTGGCGCGAGCAGCGTCTGCCCGCTGTGCCGGCACCCGAAGTTTTAGAAGACGGCAGTAAAAGAGTCGAACTGGGTCAGCAGCGCAGAGGCATCATTGAAGAGCTGGAAAAAGCTCATATCTACATTCAACAGCTCCACCAGCAAAACCAGGCCCTGCAAAAGCAGTTTAAAGCACTTCAAGCACAATTTAAGACACTTCAAATGGAAGTCAAAAAGGTGAAAAAGTAGACGGACAGGATTGAAGTGACACGTCTGAATATTTCGCCTGTCCTGTTTGGACGGAATGCTTCCGTTCTTATGGTACATCATCCCTTCGGGAGGTTGCGAAGGGATGATGAAAAAAGGGTAGGGCAAAGTCCTGCCTCTCCAGTATGGCTGGTGATAACTCTTTTATTAACTGATTAAAGTTTCCTTTTTGACCAATAGTACGGTCTGCGTTTGCCGTGAGCAATGGCAATGATAAGAATGTAGTTTGGTTCAATAGAGTAAACAATTGAATAAGGAAACTTAGACAGTAAATAACGTCTAAATGGAGGTTTTAAAATCCGATAGGTAAGTGGAGATGACAATATGTTTTGGGTTGCCGTTTCAATGGAACGACGAAAACGATGTCCCAATCCTGTTTGACAATCTTCGTAATACTGAATTGCATTGAACAATTCTTTTTTAGCTTCAGGATAAAAAACTATCGAATTCATTTCTGTGTTATCTCTTTAGCTTCAGAAAAAACGACCTCTGCGGGAATTCCTTTTTGCAATCCTTTTTTGTATTGTTCATATCTACTTTCCACTTCAGCAAGCCAAGCCGCATCTGTTTCTGTTAAATGTTCCTCTCCATCTAAAGAGCTTAACAGGCGATCAGCCAAAAAAGCCCTTTGTTGTGAGGAAAGTGAGAGAAGTTCGCTTTCTATTTTTTTTAGTGACTCTGGCATATCAGCCTCCGTTTTGTTGAAAAAAAACAGTTTCAAAAAATAATGGCATAAATGACGACAATATGCAAATGTCCAAATGAAAATACCCCCGCCTGTCTTGTTTGGACGGGATGCTTCCGTTCTTATTTGTACATCATCTCTTCGGGAGGTTGCGCAATAGAGTGGAGCGAAGTCTTCAATACCACCTGAAAACCAGCTCGGTTGTTCCGTCGTTTTCGGGATCTATTTTCAGTTCCCAATGTGAGCGCAGGGGATGGGTTTCCAGAAAATGGCGAATGGCTTGTTTAAGGATGCCGTGCCCGTGCCCGTGAACGACTTTCAGCATGGCGGGGTGGTGCAGCATGGCGGCGTCGATCATTTTGGACAATTCATCCAGCGCGTGTTCCTTCTTCATTCCTATCAACTTCAGTTCAAGTGGAATGGTCTTCGATGCAAGTTCATCTGAATACAGGTGAACCCGTTCTTTCCGCGGTGCGCTCTTTTCCGCTGTGTGAACCAGGTCTGCAACCGGGATGGTCATGGTCATGCCGCTCACATCGACGCGGGCTTGTTTCCTGTCCACAGAGATGAGTTTCCCTTTTTTCTGCCAGCTTTTCAGCAGCACTTGATCGCCTTCGCGCCACTCTTCCGGCTGCTTGCCTGAAGAGGTAATAGAGACGCTTTCCTCTGCGGGTTTCCGCTCTGCTGACACCAGTTCCCTTTGCTTTTCCGAGAATCGGGAAACCAGTTTTTGTCTGGTCTTCCTGGACTCCACCTCTTTTAAAAGGTCTCTGAATTCAGACTCAATTCTGGCAACGGCTTTCTTCAAACGTTCGCTTTCCTTGAGTTTCATTTTCTCCTGAAGGGCTTCATAAGAGCGTTTTTCCTGCTTTGTTTCCACAATTCTGCGTTGCGCTCGTCTCTCCTCTTTCTTGAGCTTCATGCGCTGTTTTTCCAGCAGCTTGTTTTGTTCTTGCAGAACCATGATGGCGCTCTGGATGTCCATTTGATTGTCTTCCACCAGTGAGCTTGCCCGTTCAATCAACTTCTCGGGCAGACCAATCCGCCTGGCGATTTCCAGGGCATGCGATCGGCCCGGAACACCCTGAATGAAGTGATAGGTGGGAACGAGCCGGTTTTTGTCAAACGACATGGAAGCGTTGGCTAGTTTCGGATGATTGAGCGCAAAGGAGCAGAGTACCTGCTGGTGGGTGGTAACCAGCAGGTGAGAGCCCTGCTGCACGCACTCTTCAATTAACGCTTGCGCCAACGCGTTACCCTCGTGAGGGTCGGTGCCCGAGCCCAGCTCATCCAGTAAAATGAGTTTGTTTGTTACTTGCGGCTGAAGAATGGTTTTCATGGATTCCAAATGCGAGGCATACGTACTCAGGTTGTGGCTCAGCGACTGGTGATCGCCAATATCGGCAAACACGTGCTCGTAGTAAGGCAGCTCGGAATCGGGATCGGCGGGTATGGGCAACCCGTGATTGGCCATCAGAGCCAGTAACCCGACTGTTTTAATGGTCACCGTTTTACCGCCGGCATTGGCACCCGAAATAATCTGGCCCTTTAAATCCCCATCCAGACGCAGAGTGAGTGCCACCATGCGATTGCGGTCCTTCAAGCCCGAAACCGCCTCCCGGTGTTTTTGAAACCGTTCATCCAGTAAAGGGTGCCTGGCGTTCATCAGCAAGAGCGACTGGCTGTGATTGGGTTTAACGGGGAAGGAGTTGGTTTCCATTGCCGTCAGGGCAAGCGCCTGAATAGAGTCAATACGGCTGACAGAAGGCAGCAGGCCGTACCGAATGAAAGCCAACTTTTGCAGCTGCAGGGTCAGTTCCCTCCTGAACTGAAAAATTTCCTCTCTTTTTTCAAAAAAGAGCTCCTGAAGCCTGTTTTGAAGGGGCGTGGTTGTGTCGGGCTCGATGAAGGCGGTCTGACCGGAGGTGCTGTAGTCGATTAAAATACCGGGAACTCTTCGCTTGTAGGTCTTGTTTACGGCCAGGACACGCCTGCCATTGCGCTCAAAAATGACATGCTCCGTCAGTTGACTGGAAAGCGTTTTCACTTTTTCCTTCAGGATGTGATCCAGACGGCTGGTTACGCGGCTTTCCTCCGCACACAGCTTCTTGAATCGCGGTGTAATGGACGCAGACCAACTTCCGTCGGGCTCGAAAGAGGCTTTGAGTTTTTTCAGCAGATCACTCAGCCCGCCGTCATCCTGTTCCACATCATCGAGCAGGGTTTGTCTGGATTCGCTGAGGTCTTCCGCCTGGCAGAACGCGTTCCAGAAGAGGAGTGTGTTCCTGAAAAGAATGAGCTCTTCGCTTGTCAGCGGTTTTTCTGCGGGATTGCGGTCCAGGCATCGAGGATCGGGAATTTCGGGAATGACAAGCGGATCGTGCTTGTCCAGAAAGAGCATCCAGCTTTCAAGAAGCTCATAATGGCGGTCCAGCTGTGAAACAGGAATGCGCTGCATGTTCAATATGGCTTGTTTCCCGCTCCGGGTTTTGGCATTCAGTGCGTAAAAGTTGAGAATGGTCTCAAATTCCAGTGATCTAAGCGTATGCCGTTCAATTTGTCTTAATTTATTTTCTTTCTTCTGCATGTCCCGTTTCTTTTAGCGCGTTCATCATTCCAAAAAACATGCTATTGTATCTCAAAACGGAATAGAGAGGTGCGTATGTTTCTCAAAGAACGGGTGAAAGCGCTCGCTCAACAGCAAAGAGCCGCCGCGATTGCCTTTTTGCTTTGCCTGCCGGTATTTCCAGCCGTCTACAAATCGGATCGAGGCGCGGTTGTTTCAAGATCGACCCTGGCTTCGGAAGTTGGCAGAGATATTCTCAAGCAGGGGGGCAATGCCTTCGATGCCGCTGTAGCAACGGGCTTTGCTTTGGCCGTGACCTACCCCTCGGCGGGTAATCTGGGAGGCGGAGGTTTTGCCGTGATACGGCTCAGCTCCGGTGAATGTCGCGCACTGGATTTTCGTGAAACGGCGCCCAAATCGGTCAGTGCCCAAACCTATCTGGATAAGAACGGCCAGGTGCGGGATAAACTCCTGACGCTGCACACCCTGGGTTCCGGCGTACCCGGCACGGTGGACGGCCTGCTGTTACTTCACAAGACCTATGGAACACTGCCGCTCAGGGATCTCATCAACCCGGCCATTCAATTGGCTGGCGAGGGCTTTGTGCTGCCCGCTTCTCTGGTTGAATCGTTTGGCAGACAGCTGACCGATATGAAGCGGCATCCCGCTTCCATGGACGTGTTCACCAACGGCGGTACAGCTTACCGCAATGGCGATCGTTGGGTTCAGAGAGATCTCATGCGCACCCTGAAACGCATAGCCGGAAAAGGACGCGCCGGTTTTTACGAAGGCAAAACCGCTGAATTGATTGTGCGGGAAATGAAACGCACAGGTGGAGCCATCACGCTGGAGGATTTAAAAGCGTATCGATCAATCTGGCGGGAACCCGTCAGGGGAAGCTATCGCGGTTATCAGATTATCAGCATGCCGCCGCCTTCATCGGGCGGTGTTCTGCTGGTTCAAATGCTCAACATGCTCGAGGATAAGCAACCGGGAAAACTGGGCTGGGGTCATCCCGACCTGGTTCACTGGATGATTGAAGCCGAACGGCTGGCGTTTGCGGATCGCGCGGTTTACCTGGGCGATCCCGACTTCAATCCGCTTCCCGTTGAACAACTGATTGACAAGCAATACGCGAAATCGCGCATGAATACGGTCGAGCTCATGAAGGCAGGTGATTCCAGTGCCATTGCGGAAGGAAAGCTGCCCTATGAGAGCCCGGAAACCACTCACTTCAGTGTGATGGATCGAGATGGCAACATCGTTGCCATTACCACCACCCTCAATTTACCCTATGGCAACAAAATCGTGGTTCCCGGCGCGGGCTTTCTGTTGAACAATGAAATGGATGACTTTGTGGTTAAAGCCGGAGTCGCCAATTCATTTGGGCTTCTGGGCAGTCGATTGAATTTAGTTGAAGGCGGCAAGAGGATGTTGAGCTCCATGGCTCCCACCATTCTGTTGGGCCCGGATGAAAGCATGGCTGTTTACGGTGCTCCGGGCGGTTCGGCCATCATTACCACGGTCCTGCAGGTGACTGTCAACTTGATCGACCACAAAATGACTCTGGATCAGGCTATTCGCGCTCCTCGTTTCCACCATCAATGGAAACCGGATCAGGTTCTTTTTGAGCCCTTCGCGCTCAACCCCGCCCTGCGCGAGAACCTCACAAAGAGAGGTCACAAAAAGCTGGTACCCTGCGAGGTGTACATCAGCGATGTCAACGGTATCCTTTACAAAAACGGTCTCTTCGAAGCTGTAACAGACCCCCGTCACGATGCTCTCCCGGGAGCTCAGTAGCCACTGGCAAGGGGAACTTTGGCTTGAGTTGGGTTGGCAAGGGAGACTCTGGCTTGTGAGTTGGGTGGATCAGAGAAAAATGCTAAAAATGCTGCGAATGGCAAACCTATCGCCTGCACTGCTGACTTTCCTTACTTCTCCTTCGAGGTGCTGCGGTCAGGTGACTCAGCAAGAACCTGAAAAAGGAATAAAATGATGAAAACAAATACTAAAATGAATGAGAATTGGCCGAAGAGGCTCATCGGTCTGCGGCTCTACTTACCGAGCAAGCACGAACTCGGCTTCGAGTTCGTAGGTGCCAGAGTATATAGAGGTCTGCGCATCATTACCGCTTCAGACTGGTCACTCAAATACTATGGCGGGACCGTTCTGGATTCTTCCAGTCTATCCACTTTCGGTGTTGCATCCTTTTTACTGAATATGAATTCAGATTGGGGTTTAATTAATGAGGTTTCCAGGAAACTACCGCAATACATATCATTCAAAACCAAAGGTTTTTGCAGCCTGGATATAGGTTTCGAAAACAATCGCGCCCTCCAAATCCGTATTCAGGTTGATGGTAAAACCATCTATGAGCACTGGGATTAAGCAGCCTGGAAAAGCTGCAACCGTTGCGTTAAGCCTGCTTCGTTTTTTGGTGCCGGCACTCAAAGAATTCCTGTTGACTTGTCCAAAGATAGATAATGAATTTGAAAGACAACAAGATGATTCAGGGAAGATGGAATTATCTATGAGATACTTGTGTCATATCAGAATGAGTCAGGCCCGTTCCAAATAAAATCATCGTTTTTTTAAAGACAAATACAGCTTTTGTGGCTTAAGATGAAAAAAACAGCTTGTTTTTCAGTTTTTGCAGGAAAAAAGGATGACTAAACGAACAGACGACTTAAAAACATCACTTGTATGTGCCTTAATCGGGATGTTCACATTAATTGTAAGCCTGTCAGGTTGCTCGCAAAATTCAACGACTGTCACACTTTCAAAAGAGCCTGTGATGCTCTGTGATAAACCAACCGTTTTAAAGCTAGAACAGCCTCTCTGCCGCAAAAACAAATCTCTTAGCATTCGCATGCAACTGAACGAGACATGGACACCGGAACCACCATGGCAAGCTATTAAATTGCAGGATGGTCAGTCAGTGAGACTGACGGCAGCTCTGATTTCCGATAAAGGAGACCATTATTATCCAAAGGCAATTGGCGCTGGAGGTGGGCTGGAAATTTGCTTTCGCGATTCGGTTCCCAAAGATGCAGGAATAGTAAAAATTACCCTTGGTTGCACGTATCCGTTAACAGCTCAAAACATCGTGTGGGTTGACTGGAAACCCAAATAGTTGACGTCATACCATGCCCTTTATTGCCAAAATGGAATACGATAAAGGCCTTGCTATTGATTTTTCTTGCGGAAACCGGGATTTTTTTCTTTCCCAAAAAGGACTGGCATCTTCTTTTGTTAAGTAATACCATATCTGTATTACTTATGAAATAAATGAGGTGGTCATGCGGGTAACCAGTAAAGGTCAAGTTACAATTCCAAGAAATATAAGAGAAACATTGGGGATATTGCCACAATCTGACATTGAGTTTCAGGAAGATAACGGTAGATTTTATATCAGTAAACAAGCTGATCCAAAATCCAGTAAAAACTTTGCCAAGTTAAGAGGCATTGCAACGGCTCAATTGTCTACTGAAGAAATCATGAACCTCACAAGAACATCATGATGAATGGAATACTTGTGGACTCATGTGTGTTGCTCGATATTTTTACTGATGATCCAAACTGGGCTGACTGGTCCGAAAAAATGTTGATAAAATACAGTCAAACCAATACATTGTACATCAATTCAATAATTTACACTGAAGTTTCAATTGGATTTAATAACATTGAAGAAGTTGAATTGGCTGTAAAAGAAGCCGGTGTAAAAGTACTTGAGTTGCCGCGAGAAGCATTGTTCTTGGCCGGAAAGGTTTTATTAAAATACAAAAGAAACAAAGGGGTAAAAAGCTCAACACTTCCAGACTTTTTCATAGGAGCTCATGCACTGGTTTCTGCGTTCAACTTAATTACAAGAGATAGGACAAAATACAAAACCTACTACCCCAATCTTAAACTCATTGTTCCTTAGTTGTTCGCCGCAAAAAAATACAATATGGTTATTCCATGAGATTGTTTACAAACAGAGTGCTTCAAACAGCGGTTCTTGTTTTGATTAGGACAAAGAGTTTGTTCACCGGGGACTTTAATCAATAACAACCTGAGTAACAAATCGTTCATCTAATTCGTCGCTGGTGAACATTGTTTAAGAGAAAGGATCTGATGCCAGACCCTCAATTCACTCCAACTGTTTTAAATTGCGAAGCAGGCCTTCTTTTTTGGTTCTTTTAATGGGTGATTTTCTGAATAACTCCTGAAAATCATCGGGTTCAGCTTCCTGAAGTTCTTCCGGTGAAACTTCCTCGTATTGGGGTCTTGGTTTGAACTGTTCCTGAATGTCGTATCCGTGTCCCTTGCGGTTCCAGGGGCAAACATCCTGACAGACGTCGCAGCCGAAAATCCAGTTGTGCAGGTCGGTTCCCTCTTCAAAACCGCCCCGGTGTTCGATGTTGAGGTAACTGATGCACTTTCGCGAGTCCACAATGCCCGGTTCGACAATGGCTTTGGTGGGGCAGTGATCCATGCAGGCCGTGCAGTTTCCACAGCGCGAGGAAGACGGTTCAGCGTGGGGAAACTCCAAATCGGTCAGAATACATGAAATAAAGAAGAAGCTCCCTTTTTTACCGTGAATGAGGCAGGAGTTTTTGCCAACCCAGCCCAGGCCAGCCTGTTGAGCCCAGTAGCGTTCAGCCACCGGGCCTGTATCCACATAAACCCGAAAATCAGCTGCTGGATGATCTGCCGCGATGAATCGACAGAGCTTCTTTAGTTTCTTTTTCAGAACATCGTGGTAGTCGTCACCGGCGGCATACCGCGCCAGTTGATGAGAAGCCAGTTGAATGGGTTCCTGGTGATAGGGTGTCAGCAGAACCAGAATGGACTGAACCGATGCCATAATCAATTTGGGGTCGAGGCGTTTTTCGATGTTGCGGGCGTACCATTCCATATCGGCGTGAAAACCGTCTTCAACCCATTTCCTGTACTTTTCGCTTTGCTGCACTTTTCCGGCTTTGGCGGAAGCGAAGGCTGTAAACCCCAAGTCGAGCGCGTGCTGGGTGTACTGCTGAAATTGATCTGCTGAAACGAGGGTCATAATTCGCTGACAGAGAAATCGGGTTCGGGATGCAGGACCGTCTCGATGGAGCCCTTTTGAGTCTGCAATTGAAAGTGACCTTTTTCTGAAAGCCCCATGAACCGGCCTTGTGTGTTCAGCCCGCCATTTCTTACTTCCAGCCAGCTGCCAACGCGCCAGCAGGCTCTTTTTTGCCAGCCCTTGATAACCCGGTCAGCCGTCCATGCCGTGCTCTGAATGGTATGCAGCACTTCTTTCAGGAAGGCTTCTGCCTGAATTTCATAACCGTGGGCTTCGAGAGAGGTATTGGGTTTCTGAATGTCGTTTAACTCTTTGCTGGAGGCCAGATTGATGCCAATTCCCAGCACGGTGTGGACTTCTTCAGCGGATCTCCAGTTGGATTCGCAGAGTATACCGCACACCTTCTTTCCCTTTAAGAGAACATCGTTGGGCCACTTCAAGGCCAGGTCGATTTCGGGGAACAGGCGCACCAGCGTTTGATGGATCAATAAACCTGCAAAAACAGGATAGGGAAACTGACTGGGCAAGGGCCCTTTGGTGGATCCAAAACTAAAGGCCAGGGAGGTGTTTTTGGGAGAAATCCACTTGCGCCCTCTGCTGCCCCGGCCTTTGCGTTGATCCAGCGTCCAGATCAGGACTTCATCGGAACGGTTTAGAGCTTCAAAAGCCAGGTCGTTGGTTGAATCGCAAAAAGGGACGAAGGTCATTTCAGGCGAGTGATACATGGCGCGGCTCAAACCCTTCCCGAAACAATCAGCTCCAGTTCTTCAAGGAGTTCTTCCAGATCACAACCGGTGATATCGGAAAATTCTTCAATGGAAAAGTCCATGTCTTCAAAAACAATGTCAAGATTGGAGGTTTTTGAGAATAACAGATCATCGACCCCTTTGTATTTTCGCATTAAAAGACCTACGTTCATGCGGGCGTTGATTAGTTTCTTCCTCTTCTTCATGGATACCTTGGTGGATTCCTTGAAAGAGTGGACTCGCCTTTGATTGTGTTTTGCCATAGCGTCTCCTGATTTGTTCATGTTGTACGTATGAACCATCGTGTTTGCATTTCAGGATTATATCACAATCGCCTGCTTGTCAAACGCGGAACACTGAGGAAAGAGCCATTTCGTCTGATCTACATTCCGTTTTGCCTACCATGTCACAATAGGGCTTTCAATGAGTGGCTGTCACAATTGTTTTAACTTGGCTTTAACAGAGATGCTCTATAATGGAACATTGACAGTGCAGGAAAAAGAAATTCTCAGGTGTGGAAATGGTGTTTTTTCGTAGTACTCTTGTTTGCGTGTGCTTTATGGGTCTGGTTTCAGGTTATGCCAGGGACGAGGTTGACGCTCGCAAAAGGTCAACTGCTGCCTTGACAATTACAGAAGGTGATGACTGGAGCTTACCTTCCGGTGTTACTCCCAAAGAGGGAACGGGTTTCTTTTCAGAAGAGCGTTCGCTTCCTCATCAGGTACCCATTCGCTCGGTCGATGTCTCTTGGCGGCAGATCAACCCCTCTCAGGGTGTTTATAATACCTCTCTGGCAGGTTCGGCCCAGGGCATGAATTTTCCCTCCCTTGATGCGCAGTTAGCTGACCCCTCGCCATTCTGGATGCGGATTTGGGCCAGCGGTCTTGATTGGGCACCCGATTGGGTTGTTACAGATTGCGGGGTTACAGAAACCTGGCAGGACTACGATGGCCAGTATCACATACCTATTTGGGATCCATGTGTCTGGAACCATTTGATGACCTGTTACAGGGAGTTTTTTATCAACAGAAACCTGAGAAGCGATGACAGACTGGTGATGTTGTATGTGCCCGGTGCCTTTACCTGGTGTGAATTTGACTTTGAAATCATTGAACAGGCCGCCAGCAGCGGGCTGACTTTTACAGAATTCAACGCATGGTTTCAAGCCGCTATGGCGGAAATAGTGGCCATTTTTAACGGAGAAAACGCCACAGCAAGCGATGATTTCAGTTATAAACTGGTTTACACGGGAGAAGACTATCCGTGGGGGCCCTGGAATGGTCAGGCCGATTTTCTGGCGCGGGATGCCGTTTTAGCGGGTTGCGGAATCAGGACGGGCATCACGGAAGTGTTTAATTTTCACCTCAATCACACTCCCGCCTACGGAGCTTCCATCGCTCCAGATGGACATATTGTGGTCGATGAGAATTGGCCTTTGCTGAACGACGGCAGAGTGATTGCCGCCGAAAACGAGTGCTTTACCGCTTGCGGCTATGCCGTCAGCGATGTGTCCTATGCGGTTAAAATGGCCAATCTCAAGGCACTTCAACTGAGAGTGAACTACTTGTATGTGGTGCCGGAAGACAGTTACCTGGATACTTATGCGGAGCACTGGGAATGGGTGCGGCTATCACTGGGCCGCAGGGCGGAAGACTCGCCCGATGCCTGGGTGGCTTTGCGGGAATTTCAAGATATGTATTGGTTAAACAACGATTCGCATCAATGGCAGGATAAACCGTGGATTCACAATTTTGAAAGGTGGCTGGTTCAAAAAGACATCGGGACAAACGGTCAGACACGAAGAGGCACAGACATGCGAGTGGGTGAAGTGGATCCCGACAACGGCACGTCCTATGAAGGCAGAAGAACCCACCATGCCAATGGTCAGGACTACATCTATTTCTATGTGGATGATCTTTTCCTGAACGGCTTTTGTCCTTCCATTCAGTTGAAAGTGACTTATCTGGATACAGGGCACGCTCAATGGACCGTTGAATACTTCAATGGCTCTGGAATGGTGCAAACACCAGTTGTGGTGAACCAGGATACAGGGGAGGTTAAAACGGCCTCGTTCGGCATTCAGGGAGTCGACTTGAATGGCAGTTTACCCAATCAGGCCGATTTCCGAATTTACAACGGAGGAGCGGAAGACCTGGAAGTGCGTTTCGTCCGAATGATCAAGGCGGCTCACTGGTCCAGGCTGGAAGACTGGCCGGATGAAATAAGTATTCTTCCACTGGTTTTACAGGTTCAATAATGCCGGTTATTTTTTAAAAATGTTTTCTTGATAATAACCAGGGGTATCGGTCTCGGTGTCAATATATGTTTGAAAGTCGATCAAATCTAAAAAAAAAGGGTGAAATGCGTTCTCTTTGGATGACTTGATTCTGTGGGTGTGAATGACTTGCTTGGCGAATAAAGCGGTTTAACCCAAATAGTTTGTAAAATAATCCTTAACTCCAGCAGCAGTATGGCGGATTTCGGAAATGAGTTGATTGACCCTTCCCGTATCGTGTTCGGTACAGGCACTTTCCAGATTTTTGCATAGGCTGAATGTTTTTTTTACGCCTATATTGCCGCTGGAACCTTTAAGCGTGTGAGCCTCCCGCTTCAGGTCGTCCCAATTCTGACTGGCAGCCAGGCTTTCAATTGTCTGGATTCGCTCTTCAGTATCCATTAGGTACATCTCAATAATATCTCTTTCAAAGTCCATATCACCTTCTGAGATATCCTTGATTTGTGAAATGTCTACCAATCCCTCTGTGTCCATGATGTCGTCTCCAGTGCGAAAATACAGACTGTATGAACAGTCAATGATACTATCGGTATTATAGTAACATAAGTGTAATGGTTTTAAGTATAGAATGGATTGATACGATCCTTTTACCCGCTTATATCGACCAGGTGACCACAGACTTGGGGTTCAACGTTGGTAAGGTAAGCGCTGACAATCATCACAGGGGAAAGGCCGGACTTGTTGTTTAAATTAGCGTGGCTGGGACTTTGCCGGTCATTGAACAGCCTGGAATGGAACCAATCCATATTCAGTCTGTTCTGACGGGTAAAATGAATGGTGTTTCGTTGGTTTTCTCCTGAATGTAAGGTTTCATCGCGCTTGAAAGCTTCTTCTGCATACAGGGGCTTCAGTTTCGGATTGGTCTTGTTGTGCCATGACATCAAGGCATAACGAGTATGATCCATTACTAAAGGCACGGTTGTCGTCATGGAATTCAATATAAATTGCCTGAAAGCAAATTGCAAGAGCTGTTTCAGGGCCATGCGTGCAGGTTGCAGAGCGTGATGTCCCTTATTTCATTTTTGAAATGAATGTCTGCCATGAAAGAGCACAGAAAATCCGGGTGAAGGAGAGTTGTTCTCTGCTAGAATAGTGCCATGAATGAATGACCGGGAGTTGTTTAATTGAGAGAAGCAGAAGAAAATAAAGAGCGATTCGATGAAATTTCAAAGGATTGGGATAAGAAATCAAGGCGGAATCAACTCGCTGAACGTGTATTTGAGGCCATTTCAAATCGGTACAGGTTGTCAACTTATCAAAGAGCTCTGGAGTTTGGATGCGGTACCGGCCTGCTGACCATGCAGATGGCAGAAAGACTCGGGCATATTACCGCTTGCGACGTATCACCCAAAATGATCGATCAATTAAGGGCTAAAATCAGGGAAAAAAAACTGTCTCACATCGATGTTTATGAGCGGGATATTGCCAGCGAACCTTTTGATGAGACGTTTGACTTTGTATACAGCAGCATGACCATGCATCACATTGGCGATACAAAACGTCTGCTCGCATATCTCTATCGAGTTTTGCAGCCTTCCGGGAAGGTGGCCATTGCGGACCTCGATCAGGAAGACGGTTTTTTTCACGAACATGTTCACGGTGTCATGCACAACGGCTTTAGCCGCAACGATCTGGAGCCGATGTTAAAGGAAGCTGGATTTGTGAATATTCAGTTTATCGATGTCCACTCCATTGAAAAAGAAGATGCATCGGGGCGGCTAAAGTCCTATGGTGTTTTTCTCTTGACTGCAGAAAAATGAAAGTAAAACAAACGCCTGAATGCGGACAGGCGCATATTAAGTTCCGCGGTGATCGAATCCGTTTCACTTTGGAAAGCGATTTCCAGGGCATGGGATTCATCCGAACCAATATCGGCCATGCTGATTTGGTAAGACGTGAAATCATCCAGCTCATAGAAGAGGGTAAACAGAGGTTGGGAGAAGACTGGTTCGATATTCCCATGGTTCAAACCCGTGAGAACTTCTTTGAACTGACCCTGCCCTTGCTCGAGGTTGGTCATTTTCAGGCGAAAGCGTATCTTCTTCCCGCGGGAAAGGCCGAACCCGTTTGGCCGGAAGGCGGCAATGTTACCATTAACGTCGAGCCCGACTGGAGCCGCTCGGGAAATACCATCTACTGCGCCTTCACACGGCAATTCGGGCGCAATAAAACCAGAAGAAGAAGGCTGGATCAAGCCGGGCAGACCCGGGAACGTCAGATTGCCAGGCTCGAGAAAAAGGGGTATTCTGTCATACCTCCTTCTGGAACTTTCCGCGACCTGATCGCTGAACTGGATCATATTTTCGATCATTTGAACTGCAGGATTCTTCACCTGCTGCCCGTTCATCCCACTCCCACTGTCTATGGCCGCATGGGGCGTTTTGGCAGTCCCTATGCCGCACAGGACTTTACCGCTGTGGATCCGGCCCTTGCCCAATTCGACCCGGCACACACGCCGCTGGATCAGTTTCGGGAACTGGTCGATGCCGTTCACCGCAAAGAGGGACGCCTGTTCATCGATATCGCCCTGAACCACACTGGCTGGGCTGCCAAGCTGCACGAAACCCATCCCGAATGGATCAGGAAAAACCAGGACGGCACCTTTCATCGACCCGGTGCCTGGGGCATTGAATGGGGTGATTTGACCGAGCTGGAACACACCAACAAGGAGCTTTGGCTTTACCTGGCCGAGGTTCTTCTGACCTGGTGCCGCAGGGGAGTGGACGGTTTCAGGTGCGATGCCGGGTACATGATTCCCGAATTGGCCTGGACTTATCTGGTCGCACGGGTTCGCGAAGAATTTCCAGACACCGTTTTTCTACTTGAAGGCCTTGGCGGTGATCCTGAAATCACGCGGAAACTCATCGATTCTTCCAACCTGAACTGGGCTTACTCGGAACTGTTCCAGAATTACTCCAGGGAAGAGATTACACACTACATGCGCGGAGCCTGGTCGGATTCTGCCCGGTTCGGCTGCATGGTTCACTACGCGGAGACGCACGACAACAACAGGCTTGCCTCTGTTTCCAAAGCGTACGCACGGATGAGAGTGGCGCTCTGCGCGCTGCTGTCATCCAACGGTGCCTTTGGTTTTGCCAACGGCGTGGAGTGGCTTGCCGATGAAAAAATAGACGTCCATCTGGATTGCGGTCTCAACTGGGGCGCTGATGAGAATCTGGTCGCTTTTATCGGTGAGTTGAATGACCTGTTAAACAACCATCCCTGCTTCAAAGAGGCTGTTCAACTTGAGTTCCTCCCGCACGAAGATCCCGAATTACTGATTTTCAAAAGGTCGGTTCCGGCCAGGGGCGTCAGCATGATGTGCGCTTTTAACTTGAGCGCTCAAAGGGCGATTCCCTTTGAAATCGATCGCGAAGGTTATCGGGTGATGTCCATTGGAGACGAATGGAACGGAAACAGTGAGAAAGCGGTTCTTGCTCCCAATCACTTTGTCTGCCTGGAGACCGGTCAATTGTCGGGTGAAGACAGGAACCCTCTTGCCGCCATGGCGCAGGATGTGGTTTCCTATGCCAAATCGCTGCCTGAAGTGGGAAGGCTTCGTGCCGGGCAGCTGGCAGCGGACTTTGGCGCCGATCCGGTTGCATTTTGTGAAAGAGTGGGAAGGGCAACGCTTTACCATTATCCCCATGACCTGAATCGGCAATTGGTACTGCCTTCCGATCACTTTCTTGTTCTCATGCTGCCCAACCCCTTTCATGCCCGCTTCAGAAAAAAGCAGCTTCAGGGGATTGTGACGGACAATCGCATGTTTGTGGCTGTATTTGAACCGCTATGCGGCCGTAACGGAGAAGACCCTGCCCAATCACAAGCACAGTTTCAGGAACTTGAAATCGTCTCCCATGGAGCTGAAAAGACAGAGTCACACCGGGCCCGCGTCTTCATCGCCAGCCCCAATGAAAAGAGCCATCCGCTGCCCGTTGACTTTCAAACAGAGACGCTCTACCTAGGCACCAACAGGCGCGGCGGCATGTGCAGGGCCAATGTCAGCTGGGGTCGTCTTGCCAGCCGTTACGATGCCTTGCTTGCCTCCAATCTCGACTCAGACATACCCGAAGACCGCCACGTGTTCCTCAGGCGGTGGAGATGTTGGGTGCGCTACTGTGGCCATTCGGCTGCCGTGGCTCCTGAAACAACGGAATCCGTTTATGTCAACAATCACATTACCTATACTTTCGCTGTCCCGGTGGGTACGGGCAAGTGGATTAGGCTGAAAGCGGTGTTGCGGATGTTACCCTATAAAAATGTAGTGCTTACCGAGTGGTTCCGTGACAAGAAAACGCATGAGGACATGCTGGACGATTACCTGAGTGTGGAACTCATTGTGAGGCCTGATATCGAGGACAGGAGCTTTCATGAGCTTACCAAAGCCTATCAGGGCCCGGAAAGAGACATGCCGCGCCGTTTAAAGAAAAGGGGATCTTCAGAGTTGCTGTATCACAGTCATACCGGTTCCGACTATGTTTTCAAATGGAAGGAAGGCCGGTTTGTTCGGGAAGAGAAGTGGCTCTATCACGTTCATTACCCTCTAGAAAGCGGCAGGGGCCTGGATGATCGCGGCGATGTGTTCAGCCCGGGTTATTTCACGTTTAACCTGCGGGGAAACAAGTGCAAAATACTGGCTGTTGGAGTCAAAGACGAGTTGACTAACCTGCCGAAATACAGTCAGGCTGACAGCGAGGCGGAAGCGCGTATCAGGTTAAATACGGATCACGGTTTTCCCGTGTGGACATGCGATCAACCGCTGCTGCAAAAACTCAAAACCGCCATGACGCACTTTCTGGTGAAAAGAGGGGACTTGAAAACCGTTATAGCCGGGTATCCCTGGTTCCTTGACTGGGGAAGGGACACACTAATCTGTGCCCGCGGCATTTTGGCAGCCGGTTACGTGGATGACGTGATGGATGTTCTGCTGCAATTCGGCCGGTTTTCTTCTCAAGGTACTCTGCCCAACATGATTCACGGTGAGAACGCCAGTAATCGGGATACCAGCGATGCGCCGCTCTGGTTTTTCGTGGTTTGCAAAGAAGTTTGCGATGCTCGAAAAGATCTCAAATTCCTGGATCAGGCCGTGGATGAAAAGAGAACGGTGAAACAGGTGCTGATCGAGCTGGCTGACGGGTATCTCTACGGGACACCCAATGGTATTCGGGTGGATGCCAGAAGCGGTCTGGTTTTCAGTCCGTCTCATTTCACCTGGATGGATACCAACTATCCCGCTGGAACACCCAGAGAAGGCTACCCCGTTGAAATTCAGGCGCTTTGGTATCAAGCACTGAGCTTCCTCGCGGTTGTGACCAAAGAGGCTAAATGGCGTGAACTGGCAGAGCGCGTCAAGAGCAGCTTCAATGCCTGTTTCTGGATGGAAGAGCGGGGTTACCTCTCCGATTGCCTGTACGCCTCGGGTTTGCAATCTCCGGCGGAAGCCAAGCGGGGAGACGCGCTGAGACCCAATCAGGTTTTCGCTCTAATGGGCGATTTGGTTCATTTGAAGAGGAAAGTCCGCGTTTTGGACAATCTGAGGAAACTGGTCGTCCCGGGCGGGTTGAGGAGCCTGGCCGATCAGCCTGTTGAGGTGGCTCTGCCTGTGCGCAACAGGGAAGGCCAACTGATCAACGATCCGCATAAACCCTTCTGGCCCAGATACGAAGGCTCTGAAGACGCCAGAAGAAAACCGGCCTATCACAACGGAACCGCATGGACATGGCCGTTCCCCTCGTTCTGCGAGGCTCTGTTCCATTGCTACGGAGAATCCTGTCGACAGGAAGCCAAAGCCTATCTGCTGTCTTCACTGGTGCACTTCAATACCGGTTGTGTCAATCAAATGCCCGAAATCCTCGACGGCGCGAGCCCGCATCAACCGCGAGGCTGCGACGCCCAGGCCTGGAGCGTCACGGAATTCTACCGCGTTTTAAAGCTATTGCAGGGTGATTGAAACACACATCGGGATGGCATTTTCTTCCAGCTTTACTGGAATAAAGGGAACCCGTCAATTGGTGGAGTGTAAAAGGGATTGTAACTGGCCAATGAAAAAAGCTTGTTCCATTTTCTGTTTACTCATGGGTCAGTTGTTGTTATGCTTTAATGGGATTGATTGACCTGTCAATAAGCTAACAAGTATAAAGGTGAGGAGAGTATCTATGCGTTTTATCATTTTGGTAATGTTTCTACCTGCATTTTCTCAAAATATAACCAATACAAGATTTTACGAAGGAATTTCACTGTGGAATCAGGATTGTGTCGGGCAGGACTGCACGGACTTCAATTATGATGCAAACCCGAAGATTTCCATTTTGGATCTGGTTCAGGTTGCGGATGCGCATTACGCTTACATCAGCAGTCTGCCGGCTCCCATTTTCGATCTCAATCTGGAATCGGCCCTTAAAACCGAACTGGGCTTAACCATTGAGGAAGAAATCACCCAGGCCATGATCGATGCAACCACGACGTTAGACCTTTCCAACAATCACCTGGAAACGGTGGAAGGCCTGGGGGTTTTTCACAATATCCAGTATTTAGACTTATCTTAAACAGCCTGGTAGATATCGAACCCTTACTCGATTTAATATCCAAACGCAAAGTCACTGCAGAAATGAACATCAATCTTGAATACAACCTGCTTACCACTTGCGGGACTTGTGGCATTTTAACCAGTTTAATAGCTGGAAACATTCAAGTTGTGTATCTGTCCCAGCAAACGGGGAGCATGGTTTCCTGTACGGAAATGTATTCTGAAGATGTTTTCACCGACGTGAATTTTAGAGCCTATATCAAGGACAAGTACGGAGTTGAACCCAGCGAAACCGAAATTCCAAGATGGCGCATTGAGTGCGAGAATAAATTATTCCTGTCTCCCAAAAACTGTTACGACACATCGGCCTGGTTCACAACGCATCCTGTAGTTTCCGGTCTGGATGGAATCGAGTTTTTCACCGGGTTAAAAAACCTGGTTATTTCACAGCAAAACCTGGGCGGCACGACCCTGGACTTCACGAATCTTACCCAATTGGAAACGGCTGTGATTATGGAGTCGGGGTTATCAAATTACCCAGTCTTTCCTCCTTCCGTCAAAACCATTTCACTGAACCACAACAGCTTGACGGCACCTGTTCCCGAAAGCTACAAGTCTTCCAATATCATGTACCTGGATTTGAGTAACAATCAAATAGACACCATCAGCAATCTCAACACGTCTTTGCCCGCAATGAAATACCTGGAGCTTCATAGAAACCTGCTGGATTCCGCTGATATCACAGATATCAAAGGCATTTTGGATACCAATGGTGAACACTTGAGAGTTTCCCACTATCGCCAGAAAGGAAACGAATTCCTTAATTTCACTGAGGGGCAAAGCAGGAAGATAGCGGTCAAGGTCAAGCTGCTCACAGGTACCACCGATGATTACAACCAACTCAGCAGCCAGTTGAGCGAATGGCAGACCTATGCCAACATGAATTACCAGGGAGCGGGGTTGCATTTTGAATTTGTTATGGACGGCCCGCACACGATGCAAACCACCAACTTCCGATCCATAGACGGTCAAGACAAGAAAGCGACTGATAAGGAAACGGGATGCCTCTCTGTGGAGCAATTGCAGAGAATGGATCACAGGGCCGCTCAATTGGCTTTTTCAAGCGTGGAGACGGATTTAGAAATTCTCCTGAACAGACCCTTGCTGCCTGAGGAGGTTCAAGCGCTAAGTCATTCCTCTTTAACCGGGCGGCAGTGGCTGTCCCGGCTGAATATGCTCACTGAAAACAGGTCTACTATCAACCTTTATATTCTTGACTTCGATGACATTCCTGCATCTGCGTTTGCTCATTTCCCCGGTGTTGCTTTTTATGGGGAAGACCTGATTGATTATGAAGTAGTGTTTACCCACAGCATTTTTGCAGATTATTCGCATTTCAGTACAAATGGTAAAAAATTGCTTGGCAGTGTAATATCCCATGAATTGGGGCACTTTTTTGGGCTGGTTCACACACATGAAATGAGTATTGAGGATGAAAACGGCAATTTGCCCTATCCACATACTGCGGGCAGGACCTTCCATGACCTGGGCTATGTTCAGGTCTCCAACCGGTATGCCATTGAAAGTTTCCTTTCTCAAGGTGAGCTGTTTGCTTACAGTCAGTGCTTTGGTAATCTTAATGAAGCCTACAATATGGACTGGTACAATACAGATCAGCCTCTGGAAGAACAATACAATGGAATCTGGGATGCCGGGAGCTGTGAATTAGTTCAGCTGTCGTACGGTTATAATGCGGATGACCAGGTGCAAAGCCATTCGGCCGCTGAAATTCAAAACAAGATGCTCTTCACCCTGGACGGCCTGACAAATCTCGCCAACCTCATGAGTTACTGGGATAGTTGGGATGAATCTTGTGAATACAGGTATAGTGGAAGTGGTGGATTGACGAATGCGCAATTGGCAGATGCCCAGTTTTTTGCTCGATCCAATTACCCAGAGGATGTACCTCGTAAAGACTTACATGCATTTTCTCCTGTACCGGTAATTGAGTCGGTAACGGTGGCACCCGATCCAGTTGACCCAGCTTTGAATCAAGTTATTTCATTTACCACATCCCACACGGGCGGCGATGATGGTTATGTTTTTCTTTACGATATGGACACAGAAGAAGTACTCCAAATCCTGCCCAGTGTGACATCAGGGGAATTTGACCCTGTTGAAGTCAATCCGGCCCGGACAATGAAACTCTATGCGGTCAACAACAGGCAGATAACCTCTCAGGACATCAATCTAGTTCAACTACCCGTTGTAATCAGCTTCACAGCTGCGCCGACAACCATCAACAGTGGTGAATCTTCCACTTTGAGCTGGGAAACAGTTAACGCCGACTATGTGGAATTAAGCGGGATAGCGGGACCCTTTCCGGCGACAGGCCAGGTGGTTGTTTCGCCTGCCAGTACAACAAGCTATACGCTGACAGCAATTAACGGGAACGGTTCCAGTTCGGATCAGGTTAGTGTTACAGTTAATGGAGGGGGCTCGTCAAGCGATGCAATATTAGGCAATCTGCTACTCGTCAACGCGGGCACCTTCACCCAGGGCACAGCTACCGACCCATGCAGGGACCATGATGAGACACCGTTTACTCATACATTGACTCGCAATTTTTTGGCGATGGAAACGGAAATAACACGCCAGATGTGGGCGGACTTGAAAGCCCTGCAGCCAAGCCTGCCTGATGACCCAACCAATACGAATTATGGAGCGGGCATGAACCATCCGGTACAAAGCGTTCAATGGTATGAAGCCGTTCTCTTTGCCAACTTGCTTTCACTGGAACGCGGTTTAACCCGCTGTTACTACAAGGATGCAGCCTTTACAGACCCGGTTGTGGCCGGCAACCATACATCCGGCAGTTTTTATTGCAACTTCAATGCAAATGGCTATCGTCTGCCGACTGAAGGTGAATGGGAGTACATGGCGCGAGCCGGAACCAGCGGTCCCTTTTCCATCGATGAACCGAATTACAACTCAGGCAGCTGTGGTGGTTGTGTGGCAGGGACTTTGTCAAGCCTGGAGTCGGTAGCCTGGTTCTGTGGCAACAGCTATGATCCAGCTGGAAACAATACCACCAAGCCCGTCGGCTTGAAGAATCCAAATCCCTGGGGACTGAAGGATGTGCACGGCAATGTACGGGAGTGGTGCTGGGACTACTGGTATTCGACCACCACTTATCCGACGGGGAGTGTTACAGACTACACAGGTCCTGCTTCTGGCGTGCATCGCGTCAGTCGTGGGGGCTGTTGTTGGATCCTCGCCTTGCGCTGCCGCTCGGCCGATCGCGGCAGGGATGCGCCGGATTACCGCTACGGGTGCTTGGGCTTCCGCCTCGTGAGGAATTACCCTTAGCGCTTTTACCCTTTTACCCTTGTTAGAAAAAAACAGAGAAAAGGTAGAGAACCAGACAGACAGACACCACAGCCATGCGTGCGAAGCCGCAGGCTGGAGGTGGCTGTCGGCATGGTGCAGGCGGTAAAAGAGCAAAAAGCACACCCTTTTTTTGCCGCGGTACGCGGAAAAAAAATTTTTTGTTAAATTGCCAGCTATCAATAAATTAAACACCGATTTTCATTACGAGGTTTAACATACCTATTTTAACGCGATTTGTATTTAAGTTGCGCCGTGACTTCCTATCAAATCCATCTTGTTGTTGATTTGCTTGTTCTTTTTCTCAACCATCCTCTGAGGTTTTAAGTTACTCAAAAAAATACGGATATCATTAAGTCTAACTATGTTCTTTGGTATCAAGAAGACTATAATAAATACTAGACACCCAAATATACCAAAATTTTTCCTGGCATTTTTTAAGTCCTGGCAGTATAGTTGATTACATCTTTTTGGTTTTCACATATTTCTTTCCATCGTAAACAATCAAAAGTCGATTAAAAGGAGTATGTCATGACAATTGCACGAAAATTCCTGGTACGGAATGGCCAGGTTGGTACTTATCACGTTACTTCAAGGTGTGTGCGGAGAGCGTTTCTCTGCGGGCAGGA
>PDWI01004839.1_pt1 | contig 22647 bp, 21 predicted proteins | sample 1430891 | NCBI WGS metagenome assembly PDWI01 (sample SAMN01162508, study PRJNA174530) | Oral metagenome, whole genome shotgun sequencing project. | biome: Marine environment; feature: Marine mammal; material: Swab sample of the gingival sulcus; isolation source: swab sample of gingival sulcus... | reverse complement strand
CATCAACCGACAAGATAAATCCACTTCTATTTCTACACAATTGGATAGTCTGATACCGGCAAGTAAGATTGCGAACCTTACACAAGGAATGTTCGTTGGAGCTGTATCGGATAACTTTGATGAACGTATTGAGCAAAAGATTTTTCACTCGCAGATAGTTGTAGATACCCAAAAAGTAAGTGCAGAAACCAAAGCCTACCAGCCCATAGCTGAAATTTGCTCGTTTACCGATGCACAAGGTAACGACACTATGGAAGAGACTATTAATGCTAATTATTGGCAAATAAAACGGGATATTAGTGACCTTATTACTTCAGAGATGGATCGCATTAAGAGTGACCCGAATTTGCAGCATCTGGTGAAGGTTTAGTATCATATTTATTAAGTGAAGAAAAGTTATCAGAGATATAATAAAAAGGAAATTTGCATAAAGCTTACCGATCTGTTTTCAAATTTATTTTATAAATTTGCTTTTGGTTGTTCAGATGATTACACCTTGCAATTGAAATTAAAGGTAATCTTTTGTTAATTCAATAAGGTTGTTACTTATACTTAATTATTATGACTATAGTAAATATTTCAAAAAAATTATTATCAATAAGTATCATGGGACTTTTTCTACTAAGTTGTAGTAGTAATTTACCTAAAGGAGTGAAAAAAGTAATTAAGCAAGCTGGAGACAATGCTATAGAATTAGAGAAAGTAATTGAACATTATAGTTCTTCTACGAAGGATTCATTGAAATTAAAGGCAGCTTATTTTCTGATAGAAAATATGGCCAACAAATACAGTATTGTGCCTGTAAATGAAAATAACAATTATGAGAAGCTTATTTTAAATTCTAACATTTCAGAGAAAAAAGCTTGGGATCCTTTGGAATCTAATGTGGGTAAATTAATTGATTCTATAAAATTAAAAGAGTTTGCATACATAAAAAAAGTAAAAGATATTGATGTTATAACAGCTGAATATTTAATAAACAATATAGATAGGGCGTTTGAGGCATGGAATAAAACCAAACCTTTTACAAATTATTCTTTTGATCTGTTTTGTGAATATATATTGCCATATAGGATTAAAAATGAGCCTCTTACGGACTGGAGGAGCGCTGCTTTAAAAAAATATGAACATCTATTAGACTCTCTACACGACTCATTTTCTTTAGCTACAGAAATAGTTAAAAGGTCTGAGGTTTACTATAACTCAGGAATGAGTAGATACCCCTTTCCTATTACATTTGAAGAAATAGACAATTTACGCTGGGGAGCTTGTAATCATCTTTCTAATTATTTGCTCTTTTCTTTAAGAGCATTAGGCATTGCCAGTGCTGTTGATTTTGTTCCTGTTTGGGCAAATAGAAGTTCAGGACATGTTTGGAATGTAATTTTTGACAGTTCTGGTAAAGCCATTGATGTGGGGTTTACAAGAGATGGTAGTAATAAGATTGGGTATAAAATCTCAAAAATTTATAGAACAACTTTCTCAAATAATCCCAATAGTATTCATAAGGATTGGAAAGATGTTACTTGTGAATATAAAATGCCTTTGACGGATGTAGATATTAATATCTTTGACGATAAAGTAAAAAATCTTTTCTTATTTACATTTGACAATAGAAAATGGCTTCCTGTGGCTTTTGCTTCCAAAAAGAACAATAAATTCTTGTTTAAAGATATGGCAAGAGGTATTCTTTTTGGAGATAATAAAATTTTTTGTTACGAGAATGAAGGAAAGGGTATTGTGTATATGCTCGGTGTATTTTTAAAAGAAAAGAAGAGTTTTCAAATGAGATATCCAATCATCTTGAAAGAAGATGGTACAGTGCATAAACTTGTTCCTAATTTTAATAAAAAAAGAGAGATTAAACTTTATAGAAAATATCCAAGATATGAGAGAATAGATAATTATGCCAGAAATATGATGGGGGGCATATTTGAACTTTCAGATGACAAAAAAAAACAAGAATATAATGTAATTTACACCATTAAAAAGAAACCTAACCACTCTGTTGAAAGGGTTAATCTATCTGAAACATTTACAGGTAGCTATGTCAAATACACTGCACCTTCAAACTCTTGGGTTAATACTTCTGAAATAGCTTTTTATTATAATAATAAAAAAGTAGATGCTATCGTAATAAAGCCTAAAAACTTGGAAGTAAAACATATACATGATGACAATATCAATACCTATTACTCTGGAAAAAAAGGAGAGTCAGTTATTTTTTATTTGGGAAAAAATACAGCCATAAATAGCTTGCTATATGCTCCAAGAACAGACAATAATGACATTATGAAAGGAGAACTGTATGAATTGTTTTTTTGGAATAAAGAATGGGTTTCATTAGGCAGAAAAAAAGCAAAGAAATATTCTTTAGAATTTGAAGATGTCCCTGATAACTCATTGTTGCTGCTTCGGAACTTTACAAAAGGAGTTGAAGAACGTATTTTTACGTATGAAAATGGAAAACAAATTTGGTGGTAAATAAAAAATATTTAAATTTGGACGGAAATAAATAGTCATGATTTTTTATAAATGTCGTATATATGAATAAGTTAAATATATTCCTTTTTATATCCCTATTTTTTATATGGGGGTGCAAAGACTCAACATATAGAACGAGCGGTAATGCTAAAATGATAAGTGTTAAATTAGAAAAGAATGATTTAAGATTGTCATCGTTTGCTGAAAAAGTAGAAATTGTTCCAATAGAGACAATTGAAAAAGCTATTTTTGATAGAAAGGGTAAGTTTATTAATAAGATTGATAAGGTAGGGCGAGGACCTGAGGAATATATTGACTGTTTTGATTTTTATGTTAGAGATAATGAAAAAGAAATTTGCATATTAGATAGGGCTAGTAAAAGGCTTATAACTTATGATTATCAAGGTAATTATAAAAATACTATTAAGCTCCCATTTTATACTTGGCAAATAGTTAGTGTTGGAGATAAATCCTGTACAATATTTTTGGGAAATGATGATAGTGGAAGTGATTTTAAGTTTTTAAAATTAAATAACTCAGACTCTCGTGTCACAAATAAATTCCATCCAATTATTAAGAATATGGGAGGAATAGTTACTTTGTGCAAAGACTATTTTTTTAGGAATAATAACTATTTTCTCTTTTATGAACCTTATAATGACACCATTTATACTTTGAATTCGGGAATTACAGAACCTAAATATATAATTGATTATAATGGAGAAAATATTCCTCCAAGTTTTTTTTCCAAGAAATATAGAGATGTTATGGAGTTTTCTAAGGCATATAAAAAGACTAGTTATGTTAATGGGACTTACAACGTAATGGAAACAGGAAAAAGAGTGTTATTTACTTCCTATAAAAAAAAGGTGAAATATTTAACTTTATATGATAAATATAAACAAAAATCAGAAAGTTATAATTCAATTATAGATGATTATTTTTTTGAAAATATACCTTTAGGTTTTAATAGACATCAGTTTCACTTTTGGGTAATCGATGAAAAGAAGATTTTATTTGTTATTCCTGCTCCTCTAATAGTTAAGAATAAGAAATACCTAAAGAAAAATGTGCTAAATCAATTACAAAATATAGAAGAAGAAGATAATCCAGTATGTTATATAATTGATGTAGAATAAAAGATTATATAGAGAATAATCTTATTTTTATTTATAATTTAAATTTAATCTATTATGAAGAAAATTTTTTCTGTGATTTTTACTGTAGTATTAGTCAGTTTGGCAATTTATGGCACTGTAAAGACAAATAGTCATAAAGTGAATCTTACTGCTTTAACAATGGATAATGTTGAAGCTTTGGCGTTTAATGAAGATTTTCTGCCAGTAGGAAATGGGACTCAGACTCTTGCAGAATATGTAGATGGTAGTGGGTTTTGTTGTACTTCAGGTGCTCGAACTTGTGCTGCTAAACCATGTAAGTAATTAAAAAAACATTTGATTAGATGAAAAGGAAATGTTTTGCTATTTCTACATGATGGTAAAATATTTCCTTTAATTATTTTTTAGTTGTAGATAAAAATTAGAAAGGGAAAGGACATAGGAAAGTTTTGATTATAATAATATAAATTTAGATAAAAATACTTTGGATATTTAATGTTATGAGAAAAACCTTAATTTATTTTTTTGTTTTTCAGGTGTTTATTGTTGCCTGTAAAGAATCAAGTAAAGAAAGATTAATTCAAGATATTAAAACTTGGCAAGGGAAGGAAATAAAGTTTCCTAAGGACTTGGTTTTTACAAAATATGCTAAAGATACAGTTAATTATGCTATTTCAAATTCTAAGTATAAAGTTTTATTGTACGTTGACTCTACGGGTTGTACCGGTTGTAAGCTAAAATTACATAAGTGGAATAGATTTATAGCAGAAGTTGATTCTTTAAGTTCAATGGAAGTTTCATTCCTTTTTTTCTTTCAACCTAAGGATACTAGAGAACTCAGTTATTTATTACGTAGAGATGCCATAGAACACCCTATTTGTGTGGATAAAGATAACGCTCTGCAAAAACTAAATAAATTTCCCAATAATTTAATGTTTCATTGCTTTCTTTTAGATGAAAATAACAAGATTTTATGTATAGGAAATCCTGTTTATAATCGTAAAGTACGAGACCTTTACTTTAAGCAAATAATAGGAATGAATTATAGAGGGAATAAAATATTGAAAAAAGATTAAAATTATAACAGATGTGATGTTATTATAGATGTTAAGGAGTAAAAGTAAAATAAGAGGTTCCAGGTAACCCGTTAATATAGCTGATAATTGCGGGATGTAGGGGGCTTGTGATTATATCTAGCAATGAGTTATGTTAAGAAAACTTTGGCATTGGAGGAGAAATGTAATTAAATATACGGAGTGGGGCAAAAGAAATTAAAAGGGATAAATGAGTAATCCCAATTTTGTTTAATTATTTAAATTTATATTATTATGAAAAAGTTATTTGTTGGAATGTTTGCAGTAACAGTGATTACTTTTGCAATTTATGGTGTAACAAAAACTAACAACTCAAAGGCAGGACTTTCTGCTTTAACCATGCAGAATATAGAGGCTTTGGCTCAAGTAGAGGGACCAATCTCTGATGATGACTATACCTCTGCAACTGGTTGTCGTGCTGTCTGGGAGGATTTTGATTGTAGAGGTAAAGATGGTTACATATATACATATTCTGTTCGAGCAAAATAGTTGTTTATTAATTTTAAATATAATTAGGGCTATTTATATTTTAGCCCTAATTAAAAAAATGTATTATGAAAAATAAACTTTACATATTTGTGTTTTTTTTGTGTTTCTTTTCTTGCCAAAATAAGGATAAAATAGTAAAGGAATCAATAAAAGGAGAAGTTATTGTGTCTGATAGTATATACTCTAGACTTCCTGGAGAATTATTAGTTCTAGATGATTTTATTGTTTGGACAGATATTTTTGCTCGTGAAGGGGTTTTACACGTACTTGATAGAAAAGATGGACATGAAATTGAACGTGTCGTAAATATAGGTAATGGACCTAATGAATTTTTAAGCCCTAAAGTTTCCTGTATTGGTGATGATAAAATATTTATTTATGATTTGAATGCGAAAAAAAATGCATTAATTGATTTTGAAAAAGACTCTAAAGTTTTGACATTTTTTCCTGCCTCTAAAAAAAAGCTTGTTACAAAAAAGTTATTTATGGATTCTCTCAATTATATTTCGCTGAAATCTAACGATTATGAATTCATAGAGATAGTAAATGGAAATAATAGTTATACTCTTGAGTCTTGGATAAAAAACAAGCAATTGAAAAATAGATTTGAGGTTTTTCAAGGATTGCTTGGCTACAATACCCCAAGAGAAATTCTAGTATATGCTCCAAAATCTTTCCCTTTTTTCCATCTGTACAAAAAAAACAAAAAAGGGTATTTTGAATTTGACAAAAAAATTGGAAAACAAGCAAAGTTTTCAATTGTGGATAATGAATTAGTATTCAGTAAAAGTAGTCTTACAGGATGTTTTGATATGACTTTGTCAAAAGATTATATCGTTTTATTACAGTATGATGTGGAAAAAACTTATGCAGAAAGAAGAAAAATAGGTAGGGATTTCTCTAAACTTCCTCAAACAGCTTTTGTATATGACTATCAAGGAAATTTAAAAAAAGTGCTTGATTTGAAAATGCCTGTTTTACGTATTGCTAGTAATTTAAATGATAACGAATTATATTTCATCGCTCTTAATCCGGAGTTTACCCTTTACAAATGTAACATATAGTGACGTTTTAAGGATAGTTGTTTGTGTAATAGGAAAAAGAATAAGGTTATTGTTTATTATTTCTCATGAATGAGAGACTTCAGGTGAACCTATCTTAACAAATGGAATTTGCGGCAGATGAAACTTTTTTTTAAGATTATTATAGTTTTTGCTTTCTTTGTTTTGTTGGGTTTTGAGAGGGGCATGGATTTAAACCCCGAAAGATATATTGGGTACTTAGGAGTTTTAGTAATCTGGGGCTTTACGTATATTTTGTTTCTTCTTTATCCTAAATTAAAGAATAAAATTTCTTTTCTATTACTTTTTCTAGGAAGTATAGAGGCTCTTTGGGGACTAGGGCAACTGTATGGTTTTTTTAAATCTCAACATCCTTTTTTCTTAATAACAGGTTCTTTTTATAATCCAGGACCTTATGGAGGTTTTTTAGGATGCTTGGTGCCTTTGGCTTTGCATTTATGGCTGGAAAACAAGGGGAAGGGGAACAAGGTTGCATACTTAGGTGTTTCTGTGATCATACTTACCGTATTAGTTCTTCCTGCAACCCTAAGTCGTGCTGCTTGGGTTGCTTGTTTGTTTGGATGTGGTTTTGTATTGTTTATAAAATTCAAGCCATGGGTAACGCAGAAAAAAATGTTTCTTATGATAACCCCAATCTTTATAACTACATTGATTTTTGTATTATTGTTTTTTTTCAATTTGAAAAAGGATTCTGCAGAAGGACGACTTTTTATGGCAAAAATTACTACAAAAGCTATAGTTGAGAGTAAGTTTGCAGGCGGTGGAATTGGTAGTTTTCCTTCACTATATGCTGAAGCACAAAAGAAGTATTTTAAAGAAGAGTACGGGACAGCACAAGAAAGAAAGATTGCTGGTAGTCCTGAGTATGCATTTAATGAATATCTACAATTAGCCGTAGAGCAAGGCGTTTTTGCACTGTTATTATTTTTACTATTTTTAGGTCTTTGTGTTTGGCAGGGAATAAAAAATAGGCAAATTGGATTTGTTTCATCACTACTTGCTCTATCAGTTTTTGCACTATTCTCCTATCCATTTGAGTTTATTTTATTCTTGTTTCTTTTCATTGTACTTACAACGTCAATACTCGCTCATGGAGAAGATTCTGCTAAAATTAGGATAAAATATCGCTATGTATATCGAGTTTTTTTGATTATTCTTATGGGATTTTTTATTTTTTTATTAACCAAACAGGGAGAATATTATAATGCTCGTAAAAAGTGGAAAGAATTTTCTATATCTCATCATTCTATGGGATATAAACAAGATTTAAAGCAATACGAAGAATTTTATAAATTGCTGAATCATGAACCTCATTTTGTTTTCAAGTATGCACAGTTATTATATGACTTAAAGGAATATGACAAAGCTGTAATTGTTTGCAAAAGAGGATTGGAGATAAGTTCTGATCCCATGTTTTACAATATAATGGGAAAGAACTATACTGCTATAGGAGAATATAGTAATGCAGAGAATTGCTATCACAGCTCTGTTAACCTTCTTCCTAACAGAATCTATCCTTATTTTTTATTAGTTAAACTTTATAATACTTCTGGATTCAAAGATGAGAAAAAATTAAGAAAATATGCAGATTCTGTTTTATATAAGACTCCCAAAATATATTCTCCTGCAATAGCAGAAATGCGAGAAGATGTGAAAAAAATTCTAAACGAAAATGGAATAAAATAATATTATATTTTATGAAAAAAAAACTATTAAATTTTGTTTTCTTTTGTTCACTTTTTGTAACTGGTGTGTTTTTTCTTAAAATCTTCTTTGTTAGTTCTTTCAAAATCCCAACAGATTCAATGAGTCCAGAAATTATTCCAGGGGATTACATTTTTGTCAATAAGTTAGCATATGGGGCTCGTCTATTTGATGTGTTTGCAGCTTTATCTGGAGAAAAAGTAACTATATATAGAGTTCCCGGTTATACAGGTATTAATCGTAACGATGTTATTGTTTTTCATTTTCCTCATCCTAAGATATGGGGGAAAATTGAAATGAATATGATGAAATATTACGTAAAACGCTGTATCGGAATTCCTGGTGACACTGTATCTATTGTTAATGGTATGTATCAAGTAAATGATACAATTAAAAATTTGGGTAACGTATTAAACCAAAGGTATCTAAAGATTGAAGATGTTCAAGGTTTAAAAGAAAAAAAACTTTTTTACAGTTACCCTGAGAAAACTTTTTTAAACTGGACCATAAAAAATTTTGGCCCTCTATATATTCCTAAAAAGGGAGATATCATAAAATTGGATAAAAGAAACATTCTGCTTTATAAAAAAAACATTGAATGGGAAATGCAACAAAATTTAGTATTGCAAAATGATACCCTTTGGCATAAGCAAACTCCATTAATTCAGTATACCTTTAAGCACAATTATTATTTTATGGCGGGTGATAAAGTTTTAAATTCTCAAGATTCTCGTTATTGGGGTATCTTACCTGAAGATTTTATTGTTGGAAAGGCTTGGTTTATATGGAAATCCAAAAATATAGCAACAAATGAATGGAGATGGAAGCGTTTCTTCAAAAGAATAGAATAACAACAAGTGAGTAATATAACTCAAATTTATTTTTAAGTAAAATAGCTCTCTATTATTTATTTCTGTAAACGATTTTATAGAATCAACCTGCTTTTTTTCTTCAAGGTATAACTTTTAGTGACTAAATAGTTATTTAACAGGAAGCAATAGAGATTTTTCTCTCGAAGAGCTTTTTAGAGGGTTAATATACTGAACCAATTCTATTCATTCCAATACTGGTCTTGATTGTCTTGAGTAGAACCTGCATTATTACAGCTACAGTATTTATATTCTCTTTTTAGAGTTTTCGTGTTATAGATTGTTTTGGAAACTTTTATTTCTTAAACTTCACTTCTTTTTTCTTCTTCTATAATCAAATCTTTCAATTCCTCTATTGATAACTCTTGTTGCTCGATTAACATTGTCACAAAGCTACAGTAAGAGTTTTTAAAATATTTTGCTACAAGGTTCTTAATAATTTCATTTTTGTAATCTTCTTTAGAAATAATTGCAAAATATTGATGAGTTTTTCCATAAGCTTTATAACTCAAAAAGCCTTTTTTTTCTAATCCTCTCACTATAGTAGAGAGCGTGTTATAATGAGGAGGAATTGTATATTGCCTTAATATCTCCCTGACAAACAAGGCTTTGTTTTTCCAGAAGAACTCCATTATTTCTTCTTCCTTTTTTGTTAGTTTTCCTATTTTTTTCATCCTATACAAATGTACTTTTTATTATTTAAATTGACTAAGTTTTTAACTTAAAAAGCTCTCATCTTATCACAAATAGATAAAAAACGACACAATAAATATATTCTTTCTTTAGATTTCTATTCTTTTTAAAAGATGTAATAAAATAAATAGCAATGATGATGCTCAGACAATATCACGCTTTCGTATATTTGCCACACGTTATTTCGGGAAAATACGTTGTCAGAAAATACTATTTTACTACAACTTACAAACTATATAAGATGTACCTCTTCTTTCATTCCTTCCTTATAGCTCCTAATTTATTACTTTTAATAAAGTATTATATAAAAGATTTGTGTTGTAAATCTATTACACCATTAAATGTTTAATTTACAAAAGAAATCTCTTAAAAAATTAAAACTATCAAGGTCAGATATTGTATCAATATCCATGAAGGGAGCGATATTTTTTACACATTTAAAGTTCCCGCCCCAAAATGCTGCATTCGGATCTTTAGAGCAGGCAACCTTCTCGATAAAACTTGATTTTATTAGATAAATAGAGCCATCTATCATCGGCGTATTTTTACATAAATTCCCTTTTCTATTTATCTGTTCTTTTAAGAAGAAAGGATTGTTATCACTTATCTTTAAGTAAAATTGCTCTCTATTATTTATTTCTGTAAATGATGTTATAAAATCAATATGCTCCTTTTCTTTAAGGTATAAATTATAACATTTAGAGATTAAATCATTATCTCTAAACGGGTGTGTAACAGGTAATAATACGAATTCTTTAATCGCAGTGCTTTTTGTAAAATTACAGCAAGATGTCAATTCATCTTGAGTTGACGTTCTAACCTCCAAAAAAGTAGAGATAAATCCAAGACTTGTAGCAAAATTTAATAACTCAGGACTGTCTGATATTACAACGGCATTTCTTATTATTTTTTGCTGTTTAAGATAATGGGCAGTAAATGGCAGTAAAATTTTGTTCTTTCCAGGACACCTCCTACTCTTTTTTTTAATAGGAATTAAAATAGGAAGTTTACTCATCTTCAATTCTTTGTATAGTACCATCTGTTATTAATTTTGTTAAATAATCTCTTTCAGGAATTCCTCCTCCTTTATGATAATTCCAAAAAACATTATTATCTATCAGAGAATCTCTATCTTCTACATCAAGGCAAGTTATATAAATATTATATAAATCTTTCCATTTGGAATTCAATAAGTGGGCAAGTATTAAAATTGGACTTGTAGGTCTTTCAAAGTTTATTGCTGTTATTGCAGATAGATGATCAATAATTTCTATATTTCTATATTGTTCTTCTGTTAGATAAGAATTCCATTCTGCAAAATTATCATACCAGAATTTGTGCATAAATATATCTTTTGCAGTTTTAATTTTATCTTTATGCTCACCACCATCAAATACATTCTTAAATACAGTGTTTGCCTCTAAGTATATCCCATCTATTTTATTTCCAGTAAGATATAGATAGTTCATTCTACTAATTCTAAGGACATAATCAAAAGAGTCTACAATTCCACTTAATCCTGTTTTACAAGGGGGTTTATTTCCTACTAATATTAAATTTTTTTTGGAAGATGTGACCATGTTTTAATATATTTTGTTAGTTCATCCTTGTTCATTTGACAGGTTTTTATGAGAGCTTGAAGATTGCAAATATCTCTTTCTCCATTATCAAAAAATGAATTTATTCCTCGGCTATGATGCATGTGAAATAAAACTCCTTCTACTCTGGTAATAGGTTTATCTAATATCTCCATGCGTTTAACTCGTTCTGCATCCTCTGGTCCCCATCCATAGAAGAATTCGTTCTCGCCACCTGCCTGTTTATATTCTTCCTTGTTAACTAAAAATGCACCGCCGACAGAAGGTCGTCCTAAAATAGGACGTAGTTTTGTGTTCTTATCCATAAACTCTATAGGGTTAACTCTAAGTTCTCTACTTTTTTCGTCATTAAGAAACAAGGCACGCCCATCATAAGGAATACACATTGTCTGCCCTTTTTTTATAGCTTCTATTCCTTCCTTTATCTGTTTTTGGGGCAAGAGAACATCTGCATCCCACACGCCGACGATATCAGTATCAGCGAGAGATAACAGTTGGTTTATATAACGAGTTCGATGAAAGACAATATCATTATCTGCTACAAAAAGATATGATAAAAATTCATTCAGTTTTTTATAACTGTATTTCTGACTTTTATCTGCTTCTAAGATAATTATTTGTGACTTAGTATGCTCTAAGAAAAACTCTATAACAACATCAAGATTCTCTTTTCTTTCAGGGCAATCGATACGCACGGGAATGACTACAGTAAGTTCTCTTGTTATATCCATATTTTTATAGGTTTTAGATAGATAATTCCAAGTAATTCATAATTATTTGAAATAGGAATGTTAAAATCAATAATTTTTTGCAGACATAGGGTCATTAACTTTTCCACCTTAGAATTAAAGACATTTAATTGTTGTAAGTAGCATAACAAAAAATAGGCATCATTAAAATTCTTCATATTTTTTGAAGCTTTTAAGATCTCTTCAATCCAATCAATTAAGTAAATTAAAAATTCTTTATTTTTAAGGGTGATGGATTGATTTATTCTTTGTTTTCTGGTCTTACCATTAAGACGATGGTAAAAATAATACGCAATTCCAAAAACTACTTCTTCTAAATGATCTTCTTTTATTTCTCTAGAATCTATAATTCTTCTTGCAACAGCATCCACGTCACATAGTATTTCATCACTATTACCGTCTACAAATTCACAGTTAATAACATACTGTATTCCACTTCCAATTCCAAATAAGCCATTAGCAAAGGAATAAGGTGTTTTTTCAGACAAGCTTTTATATACATCATCAATTAAATCATTGGCAATATTTTTATAAGTGCTATTTTGTATCATATTATGAAGATGAAAAAGAGTTATAGCAATTCCCATTTTCCCATCTCTTAAGCCGATACTAGGAGTAAATAAACCTTTATCCACTAATTTCTTTGCATATGTTTCAATGTAAAAATGTTGTTGTTTCATTGCTTTTATTATTGTTGTTGTTTAAGTATCTTTTTTATAGGCATAAAAAAACGTTCAATTACTCTGAGATCTTCAGTAATAATATCTGCAGAACCCCTCATTTCTTGTGTTGTAGGCAAATATTTTTCATAATTAGTTTTTAAACCTTCGGGGAAGTTAATTTTTAAGATATAATAACCTTCAGAAGTTGGAATTTTAGAGATACTTTCAACCTCTCCTATGAGATATCCAAATTCTTGATCAGGAAAATTATTGACTCTAACATTAACACGTTGCCCTAATTTTACCTTCCCTGCTCCTTGTATCGGCAACAGAGCTTTTCCCTTGACAGTTGTATTGATATTAGGTGTTACCGTAAAAATAACTTCTCCTGTGTTAACATTTTGATTTTTACTCCAAACTTCCATCTGATTTACAATGCCGTCCAAGGGAGCAATCAATAGATATTGTTGTTCCCAAGCCTCCAACTGTGTTAGTAGTTCTTCAATATTAGTCCGTAAATTCAATGTGTGTTTTTGCTCTGTTTCCAGAGCTCTTTGCTGCAAGTCTAATAGTATTTCTTTGCCCTGAATAACTTGTAATTCTGTTTGTCTCAGAGAAGCTTCAAATGAGGATTTAGACTGTTTGTTTTGCAAATAATTGCTGCGGGATTGTTCATATTCATTTTTTGAAATAATCCCCTTTACATATAATAAAGAGTCTCTTTCAAAAGAAGAAGAAGCTAATTCTACTTTTCCTGAAACCATTTTTCGTTGCTTAAAAACTTCTTGACGATATTCTTCTTGTTTACTCAACTTTTTTCTTTGAGTTGTTATTTTCTTTGAAAAATAATTTGTTTCTCTATAACGAATAAAATCTTTAAGACTACTCAAAAAAATGGAATATGAATTTTGTACAACTCCCAATTTTAATAATTCGTCAGAAAAAAGCAGTCTTCCTTTTTCCACACTGTAATTTGTCCTCCTCCATTCTTGCAAATGTTTTTTTAACTTTAAAACATCCATAGTATTTGCAGTATTTTGAATCACGCCCAAAGGGGTATTACTGCTAACGTGTTCTTTATTCTTTACAAATAAGGTATCTATTTTTCCTGTAGAATGGGCAATGATATTTACGGGAGGCTCAGCAGCTGTAATAATTATTTCTGCTTGAATTACATCAGGATATTTAAAAAAATAACTTCCTATAAGTAGGGATATAATTATAAGAAATACGGCTGTAATACCATTTCGAAGCACCCAAGAAGGAACTTCTCCCATAATTTCTTGTACTTCTTCACTACGAAGCTCAATCTTTTTATATTTCTTTTCTAATATATCCATATATAAAAGGCTAGTTTCCTAATTCTAACTGATTTTTAACCAATTTGTAGTATTTCCCTCTTATGGCAGTAAGTTGTGTATGTGTTCCTTGCTCTGCAATTTTTCCTTGGTCTAATACTATAATATTATCTGCATTTTTAACAGTACTAAGTCTGTGAGCTACAATTACAACTGTCTTCCCTTTATAGAATTCATGTAATTGCTCCATAATTTCCTTTTCATTATTAGCATCTAAAGCATTAGTGGCTTCATCCAAAAAAATAAATTCGGGATTCTTATATACTGCCCGAGCAATTAAAATACGTTGTCGTTGTCCTTGACTAATACCATTTCCTTCCATACCTATTTTCGTATTGTATCCTAAGGGCAGAGAATCTATAAAATCACGTATATTCGCAACAGTAACAGCATGTCTTAGATTCTCAATATTAATATGATCTTCTCCTATAGCAATATTTTGGGCAATCGTTTCAGAAAAAATAAATCCATCTTGCATAACTGAGCCAGATTTACTTCTCCACAAATGAGGATTAATCATTTGCAGTGGAGTCTCCCCAATCTTAATACTACCCTTATTCGGTTCATAAAATCCCAACAAGAGTTTTATTAAGGTTGTTTTTCCACTACCACTAGCACCTACAATTGCAGTAACCTTTTCTTGAGGAATTTTCAAACTCAAGTTGTCTAAAACATAATCTCGGTTCGCTCCATCATAGCTAAACGAGAGATTCTCAATAGTAATATCTCTGGTTTTAGGCAAGCGAGTTAATTTACTTTCAATATTTTCATCTTCATCTTTTTTATCATGCACTTCATTTAACCTTTCTAAACTTATTTTTGCGTCTTGAAGTGCTCGAGCAAAGCCAATAAAATGTTCTATAGGAACAGAGAGTTGCCCTATGATATATGTTAATGACATCATCATTCCTAATGTCATATCCCCCTCTACAACAGCTTTAGCTGCAATAAATGTAACAATGATATTTGTTGTTTGAGAGAAAAAAACAGATCCGACTTTCTGAAGTTGTCCTAAAAGCAACCCTTTAATTCCTATTCTAAATAGTTTTACTTGAATGCGTTCCCATTGCCAGCGTTTTTGCTTCTCACAATTATTGAGTTTTATCTCTTGCATTCCAGTTATAAGTTGGATTATATTGCTTTGTTCTCCTGCGGATTGCGCAAAACGTTTATGATCAAGTTCTCGCCTATATTTCATGAAAAACAATATCCAAATGATGTATAAAATATTTCCCAAAAGGAAAATACCTAGGATTGTCAAATTATAATAAGCCAGAATAAATGAAAACACAAAGAAATTTACAAATGAGAAAAGGGTGCCAATAGAGTTACCTGTTAAAAACGACTCAATACGACCATGATCACCGATACGTTGCATAATATCTCCCGTCATTTTTGTGTCAAAATAACGAATTGGGAGTCTCATCAGTTTTGCTAAAAAATCAGAAATTAGAGCAATATTTATGCGAGTATTCATATGCAATAATATCCAGCCTCTAATGAACTCTACCGAAAGACGAGCAATAAAAATAACAAGTTGCGCAATAAGTATTAATGTTATAAAGCTAATATTTCCATCTCTAATTCCAATGTCCACTAGAGATTGTGTTAGGAAAGGGAAAATCATTTGTAAGATGCTTACCACTAACATCCCCAATACTAACTGCAACAGTTCACTCTTATAAGGATTCAAATATTTAAGAAAATACAGTAATTCACGATTTTTATTTTCTTCTTCGTCCTCCCTGTTATAGAACTCTGGTTTAGGATATAAAAGCAGGGCTGCACCTTTGTCTTTATTTTCTCTTTTAGTACTAATCCAACATTTTTTAAAATCAGTTTCATTATAAGTCACTAATCCTAGGGCAGGATCCGAAGCATAAATACGATATTCATGTTTCCTGTTTTTTTTAATCTTATACACTACGACAAAATGATTTTGTTTCCAATGCACAATACAGGGCAATAAAGCATCTTTTACTAACTGTTCAAACGAAATCATTACTCCTGATGTGCGGAATCCTATATACTCCGCAGCATCACTTATTCCTAGCATAGATACACCTTCTCGTGTGATGAAAGAATATTGTCGAAGAGTTTCTAGGTTATAGTGCTTTCCATAATGTTTAGCAATCATTCGCAAACACGTTGGACCACAGTCCATAGCATCAAGCTGAAAATATGTAGGGAATGCTCTTCTTTTCACGATTCAATATGGCACAAGTTGGGTTTTCCGATTAAGATCTCATAATTAGAAGGAGGAGGACAGAGAAATTGATAGAGACAATTACAACATGGCTTTTTATCTCTGATCGCGAACCAAGACTGTTTGCCTCCAAATTCCTTTAATAATAAATCTTTTATTGTATTCTCCTTTATATTTCCAATAGGAGTCAATAAACTATTAGTATAGACCATCCCGTCATGATGTATCCAAATTTTACCAAAATAAGAATGATTTAATATTTTGTTTCTGAATATCTCTTTAAGCGATAACGGGCTTGAAAATATATCTTCTTTATTTAAGTAGATGTTTTCTGAAAAGAATTTATCATTTCTTCCATTATAGACAGGTTGTATGTCAAATCTACTCAAATTAAAAGTGTCAATAATTTCTTCTGCTTTCAAACAATCTTCTTCAGATTCGACTTCAAAGATTACAATATTTGAAGTGTCAGGAGATTTAAAGAAGTGACTGTAAACGTGCTTCCAAGAATTCATTTCTATAGGGAATTTAACCCGTATATGGTAGCTGAACCTCGTATTAGGTAAAATATTACTTACATTAGTATATAAAGAGGAAATTATTATAAGACCATTCAAATTCTTTAAACTATTTATAATAGTCTTATCATTATGAAATGTTGAAATTTCACCTTCAAAAGTAATAATAGGAACATTCTTAATTTGATTAAAAATATGGTTAAAGTTAAAATCCGCGTCATCTGACTGCACCTTAAAAATAACCTCATATAGGTTTTCCATAATATTTTCACCTACTGACAAATTTTCTTCCTCTTTTAATCGATGCTTATCTTTTTGGAAATTTAGTACAGGGATAAGTTGTACTGGCTTACTTAGAGAAAGAGAAATAGGAATAATATCTCCTAAATATTTCTTTCTTAAATCAGCTATAAAATTGAGTATTAAAGTTTCTTTTAGTTGATCTTTAGATAAGAGAATAACTCCTCCATTTTTCTCAAGTAAAACATCACGTATTAGATCAAGAATAATTGGCTCAGAAGATTCGATATAAGAAGAATCTATCGTGTTATACAGAAGAACTTTTTCTTTTGCAAAATTAACATAAGTGTAAGGTTCGATTGTAAACCAATGATCTTCTGACGTATTAATATGGTCACTCATAGTTTCTTTATTTTAAAATTACTTCATTCATTATTTTATAGTAATCCTTAGGTTTTTTTTCAAAAAAAGAAATGGAATGTGCTAAGAACCTTGAGAAAGTAGTTTTGCTTGTAAAACTATCGCAGCGAGGATTTGGAGAATCAATAGATTCTATATTAAAGATGCATTGAAAACAGTCGCCTAATTTGTAACATTTAGAACACTGTTTCTTCAATTTATCATAATAAGTATTATATTTTTCAGCAATTTTTTGAAAGTCAATTTCAACGCCATCTTTAGTGATCCTTCCAAGTGCAAACTGATGTCCAATACTTTCGCATGGGAGAATCTTTCCATTAACAGTAATAAATATTTTTTTAGAGAAAGCCAAACATGTCCCGGTTGGTATATATCTGTGCTTTTTGTTAGTAAGTAAACTGTTATAACTTTTTATAACTCCGGCATTATAGGTATGTAGGAAATTTGTTGCGTCATAATAAGAGGGCATAACGGTGAATAATTTATGCTCAATCTTATCTTTGTTTGGAGATTGTTCTAAACTGCTAGTTCTTAGGTTATACATTTTGCGGAATTCCTCTCGTTTTTCTGGAAGGATTCCATTATTATTAAGTTCTCCGATACGGGGAGTCTTACCATATCTGGTATAAATGTAGTTGTATATATCTTCAACAGAATTTTTATTGTGTAGAACTGCATTAAAATTGATATTTTCCTCAAAATATTTTGGGTATTTTTTCTTAACGAGTTCAAGGTTCTTGATAATCTTATCAAAGGAATTGCGTCCATTTTTATAGGTCCTATAAGCATTATTACTCTTATTACCATCTAAGCTTATGAGTAAACGAAACTTTTTTTGTTGTAAGAAATCAATGTGTTTATCTAAAAGAGTCGCATTTGTTGTCATCGAGAATACATACCTATTTTCATCTTTAAAACTTTCTATATAAGAGACTGCTTCTTTGATAAATTTCATATTCATTAAAGGTTCTCCTCCATAAAAACTTATATATGTGATTTTGTCAATTGAATTATTTACATTTCTCTTGTTAAGTTTCTCTAAAAAAGAAAAAAGAGGTTTAACATCCTTAAAATTTAAGGACTTTGTTTCCCTAACATCGTAGTTTCCATAGAGTCTTCCATAGCCACAATATTTGCAATCTAAATTACATTTATCCGTGACCTCAAAAACTATTTGGTTGAAATTATAAAAAGACTTTTCTATTTGTTCTGGAGAAACGCGTCCATCAAAAGAATCTTGCTCTGTTATAAAGTTTGACCGTAGAAATCTTGCCTTTCCTGCGTAATAACCTTCCTCCTTGGTATTTTGCTGCTTTCCATACAAGAAAGGTATTAAATCAGGATGCACTAGCATGGTCTGCTTCAGTTTTTTTGACTTAGAGAGAACATAAGTATTAAGACTCTCTGTCTTAAAAGGAAATAAAGATTTCATTAGAATTACTCTTTTAGTTTGTGCAATATTATAATGGGATTTTCATCATCATTAAGAGAATTTACCAATTTTTGCAACTTCTCTTGTTTTTTAGGGTATTTTGCTTTTTGGTTAGGATTAAATTTTTCCTTAAAGTCAAATGGCTGAACTCTTAAAGCTATATACCCAGACTTTCCTACACCAATAAAGGCAGGAAGTTTGAGTCCTCCATCTACATCATTATGCCACCCACCTCCACGAAGGAATCCATATTTGTTTATACTTTCAGGTTCAATATTCCAAGAATGTAATTGCTTGTTCTTTTTGTCGTAAACGACAAACCATCTTTTTTCTTGATATGGAAATTCTATTAAAAGATTTTGTTTTGTCTCACAAAAAGTAAGAGTTCCTATAAAATTTTTTCTCTGTTTTTTCAATACGCGTCTATCTGCAAAAGCTTCTTTACTAATCTTGTATTTTCCCGAATTAATTACAAACCGAGGCTGGATAGTATTCTTAGTGATAGAATAGACTGTGTCATTCAAACAAGTAAAAACTCTAATTGTATCTTTATAATACCACCTGCGAGGACTTTTGGCTATTCCCTTGGGATAATAAGGTTTTGTTTTTTTTAATTGAATGGTATCTCCTTTACTATCTAGAATTCCGGCAATAAAAAGTCCGGGATCATTCATCGCTGTTCCATGATGCAAATGGATGGCAATTCTGTCAGCATCCAAAATATCTATTTTAAAAACTCCATTTGGAATAGGTGTTGTTGTCTTTATGTAGTTTCCCTTAGTATCAAACCACAGTCCCCTACGAGTAAAATTACTATTAATAGCAACTAAATTGTTATATAATGAAGAAGAGCGAATACCTACGTGTTCCCTTGGTCCCTGACCTTTCTTACTTATTTCTCTGAGGAATTTTCCATCACGAGTGTAACACAGTAATCTTCCAGGAACTTCTAATAGTAAATACTTATCATTTATTGAAACATCAAATATCCTATCCACTAAAGAAGCAGGATATTCCGGACGTATGTATTCTACATCTTCCACAAAATCACTCATTTTCAGGGGAGCTCCCGGATTTTCTATTGCTTTTGCTAAATCAATAGTAGGACAAGTGTTCTTTTCTTTAGTTTTTTCAGTATTTCTGTTAGCCTTGCTTGGCTGGGAACAGCTTAGTAAACTTAATGTCCCTATAAGATATAACAAAAAGGTAGTAGCTGATAAATAATTAAATGCTCTCATTTTTTTTCCTCCTTTTCTTTATTATTAAAAGTTTGCCCTACTTCTAAAATCCATAGGACAAACTTTTAACATTCATTTACTTAGTGTCAACATCATCCCAACTTGTTCCATTCCAACACCAACAATAAGTACTTCCTCCTATAGAGCCATAACCATACTCTGCATTTGCATTTTGATTGTCTTCGGCAGAAGATGGTCCATGACATCCACATCCACAACAGTCACCACCACCACCTTTTAGGTTTGCCATTTCTTTTTTCTCTAATTCGCTGTTTCCTAGTCGATTCAGTTTTAATTTTTTCAATGTTTTCATTTTGTAAAATGTTAAAAGATAAAAAAATAATGAGTATACATAACCTTAATTTTTATTTCTAAAGGCAGGGATAGGGGAATCCCTTCTACTCAATCTTAAATATTCTCAATTCTCTTCCCTTTTCGCCTCCTTTCTTATTAATTTCTTATATTGTCTTATAGTTAATTCTGACATTTTATCTGCAGTATGATTCGTTCTCCAATTTACTTTTAGATTTTTAGATAATTGAATAATATCTTCCGGAGTGAGAGATAAAAACTTTTCTATATTTTGTATAAAATCTTTTTCGTGAATATGTAGCCCCAAACCACCTTTTTTTATACGCAGAGGCAATTCAAAAGGATTGTCTATAAATATTTCTTTTAATCCGGGGCTATTTGAAGATATTATCGGAATTCCATTCTGCATCATCTCTAAAGCAACATAACTACATTGCTCAAACAGTGAAGGAATTATTCCTAAATCCACTATTGAATATAGCTGAGTTAACTTCTGCTTGTCCATCTTTCCTGTGAAAAATATTCCATTCATAGTATCATTTGCTAGAGATAATGCTCTTTCGTAGTTTCCGTCTCCTACGATAATTAATTTTAGATGAGGATTTTTTTTGTGAATAATTTTAAAAGCTTTGATAAGAAGAAATAGTCCTTTAGGTTCAGATATTCTTCCGACATAAAGGAGCAACTTGTCCTTTTCTTGAAACCCTAAATCTCGTTTATTAAAAGTAGATGTTACCTCTAGGCTTTCTTTGTTTATTATTCCGCAACCATTATAGATGAGAACTGTTTTCTTCAACGAGATTCCATAAAACTTATTGAGCATTAATCTAGCAAAATTTGTTACACAGATAACACAATCTGCTTTTTTTACAATAAGCTCATCCATTTCTTTATTAGTAATTATCAGTTCTTCAGGAGACACTCCTTGGATATGACTTGAATAAAAATAACTTGGAAGAAAATGTAAGGTATATACTACCTTTATCGGAAACATCTTTTTAGCCTCTAAGCAAATGTGAGTATGATTTGGGCAATTTAGGTGAAAAATAATATTTTCCTTATTTTGAAGGTGCTTGTAAATTAAAAAAACAATACGTTTTGCGTATTCTTTAGATATTACGTCAGATTCTGTTAGTAGCGGTATTCTTAATTCCGTTGTCTTTGGGGATTCTTCTATTTCTTCATATTCTAAAAATTCCCTTCCTATAGAAATTGTATGCACACAAACATCTTCCTTATTCAACAAGAATTGAAGAAGTTCTTTTTCGTAAGTTTTAACTCCAGAAAAATTCTTTTTTATAAAAAATAAGTTAATCATTTTAGTAAATTAAACCCCGTATTCAAATAATCACCTATTGATTTTTTTTTGTATATATGAGCGTTTTGTAAATAAAAATTTTCAAGAAAAATAGATGCTTGGTACCGAGGATTAATGTTTTTCTCATACCAATGTGTGTAAGAGTCAAACAGTTCTGCCAAATTTGCAGAAGGTTTACAAGTTACACCATTTATAGTGTCTTTTAAATCAGACAAGTAGCATTCATCAAATAAATTCTTATTGCTGTTGTTGTTATGTATACGGAATATTACATAATGTAAGACGCCTGCTAACCCCGTATTTGTCGATGTATCTTGCATTCGTCTAATATCACGTTCCATTATTTTTTTATCAATATCTTCAAGAATCTCTTGAGCATTTCCTGCAACAAATTTTTGTTTTAAAAGATATTCTATCCCCCAACCAATTCCTAAGTAACCATTCTCAAAATCAATTGGCAATAAATCATGTATTTCTTCAAAAACTTCATCCAACAATTCATCGGCAAAGTCATTATAAACAGGATCTTTCAAATAATGGGAATAATGATAAAAAAAGACAACAACTCCCATCTTTCCATTTAGCAACCCTAAATTGAAAGGAGAGATACTGCGCAAAATTAAATGCTCAGCAACTTGCCTCAAGAGTTTGTTTCTTTCTTTATTCATGTGTTCGAAAACGTTTTAATTTTTCGAATTTTACAAAAAATATATATTAAACAAAATATTTATGTATGTTTTTCAGCATTTTACTATTATTTATAATGTTTCTATTGTAAGGTGAGTATGTCATTAAAAATGAATTTTTTAGAGGTGTATTTTTCTCTATTGTTGTCTTAGGATAAAAAAATAAATATTAGTTGTTTTTAAATAATTTAAGTAGACTTCTTTTTATAAGCAGCCCTGTTTTATAAAATTAGATAAACATAAGAAACCGACAATCACCGACATAAACCGACAATCACCGACACAATCGAAACCGTATTTGTATCCGTTTTACATTTGGATTATTTAACCCTAAAAACGAAGTAAAATGGAACAAAACCCGAATGAAGAAGTCTTAA
>PDWI01003353.1_pt1 | contig 22650 bp, 21 predicted proteins | sample 1430891 | NCBI WGS metagenome assembly PDWI01 (sample SAMN01162508, study PRJNA174530) | Oral metagenome, whole genome shotgun sequencing project. | biome: Marine environment; feature: Marine mammal; material: Swab sample of the gingival sulcus; isolation source: swab sample of gingival sulcus... | reverse complement strand
ATGGCTTGATGAAAATCATTTTTCGCTTGAATATTGTATTAAGCGAAATCGTAATGCTGTACCCTTTGTAGCTGTTATAGTTAATTTAGCCTATATGTTTATAATGTTAGTCGCCGCACATAGACTCGATTTATTCGTTATATCCGATGGGTTAAAACCTTTGGTAATTGTAGTCTTTGTTCTTCCTGTGCTGGGGCTTTTGGTATTCTTACTAAGATATGTTTATCGAGATTGGAAACGCACTGACCATATTCCTTTTTTATTAAGTGCGATGTTTTTGCAGGCCAATGCTGGTAACAGTGGCAAAGGTATGTTGTTTTTAGACAAAGAGAAGCCATACTACAAAAAACCGCTACTCTCTGCTATTTTAATGGGTGATTTTTTCCTTTTTCTCAGTATTTGGCTTGGTTTAACTGCTATTTTTGCCCCTTTTCCTGATGAAACACTCAAAATGCAAATTCACCTTAGAATAGGTGGCATAACGCTTTCCTCTTTATTTTTTCTGATTGCCAGTCAGTTTCAAACAACGTGGTTTATCTATTTTCATCCGAACAGTATTTTTTCAGTAACCAAACACTATCAAAAATGGAAAACTGCCAGTGCAATTTTAGCAATCTTACCTATGTTAGGGTTTATTACTATATATATTATGCTATTTATTCAAGAGTTATCTTCCTAAAAAATACTACAAATAACCATTTGTATAATAAGTTGAATTGCAAGCGATATTTCAAATGAAAAAAATGAGACACCCAAACGGTATCTAGTACCTTGTCCCAATCAGGCTTAAAGCTGGGCGGGAAACCGTTTTGTCATCATCTAATCACGTCAGTGGATAGGACCTTTTTATGTACTGCTTTTCTGTTGGAGATACTGAGGAACAAAATATTCTTGTCTTTTCAGTAATACCCAAATAATACGTGCCAGTTTATGGGCAATGGCAACATTCGCTTTATGTGTGCCGACACGAGCTTCTAGTTGTTTGATCCAGAGGCTGAGCTGATCATCACGTTGTTTTGCCCACTTCTTCGCGGCACGTGCTGCATGAATCAGTTGTGTTCGTAAGTATCTATCCCCCCGTTTGCTAATACCTAAGCTCTTAAAGGTAGTACCACTGCCATACTGTTTAGGTACCAGACCTAACCATACCCCAAAGTCTCTCGGGTTCTTGAATGCCTGACCCTGATCTATAGAGGCAACAATGGCTGAAGCATTGATAAGACCAATACCAGGGACTGATTTTACAATATCACACGCTTTGTTTTGTTCGATATAACGTCTAAGTTGATTTTCAAGCGTGTCGATACGTTCACTGATTTGTTGAAACTCCCTGTATAAATCAGCCATTACCTGACGAAAAACCGAGGAGAGTGATTCATCGTCTTGTAGTTTAACCATGGCCTCACGGAATCCCTTAAACCCTTTAGGAAAAATAATACCAAAGTCACTTAATAGACCTCTGGCCTGATTGCTGATTTGGGTGCGTGATTTAACCCAGCGTTGACGTAAGCGATGCATTGCTATGATTTCTTGCTGTTCAATGGTCTTTATCGGGACAAAACGAATCCCGGGTCGGTTAGCTGCCTCAGCGATTGCTAATGCATCATTGTGATCACTTTTATTGCCACGCACAAACGGAGTGACATGCTGAGCAGGAACCAGCTTCACTGTATGCCCCATATTAGTGAGCGTTCTTCCCCAATAATGGGAAGAATAGCAAGCTTCGATATAGACATTCGAAGAAGGTAATTGAGCCATAAACTCAAGAAACTTTTTCCTGCTGAGCTTTTTATTAAAAAGCACGGTATTATGAGCATTTAAAGCGCATACTTGAAAAACATTTTTTGCTAAATCAACAGCAATTCGGTTAATATTATTCATGATAGATGTCTCCTTCTTATGTTAATTTGTTGAGAGTTAAATCTAACAAATTTGGCGCATTGTGACGCCGGTTTTTAAAAGGAGGCGTCTATCTCATCACCCAGAATACTATCAGTAAAACACAACCGTTAGTACGGTGTTTCGGTAAATTATTACTCCGTCACGCATAATCAGCGAAGATTAAATAATGGATGTCCTTTTTTGTACAAATAAACCGAAAAGAGAAAAGATGAAAGAAGATAAAATTGACAAAGAAATCAAAACCCTTACACAGCAATTAATCGATAACGGAACAAAATACAACTTGGAGTTTCTTGAAAACATTTATCACGATGACTTAAAATTTGTCCGCATTGACAACGAGAATAATATTCAAGTATTGACAAAAAAGGACAATATGGGCTTTTTTACCGACTTGAAAAACTCCGGCGCAAAACCGCTGAACAATTATGCAAAATTTCACTACGCCGACAATGACGGAGAAAACGGATTTGTTGTTCTGACACGAAAAATGCAACAAATGGAAAAAGAACAAGAATTCCTGTTTAACATCTATTGGAAAAAGATAGATGGAGAATGGAAAGTAATACGCGAGACAGTATTTGTTAGATAGGAACGTCAAAAAAGGACATCCAATATTTAAAAAATAACTCAAACAAACCACTAAACCTTTAGCCCAAGTAAAAAACTGGCTATAAGTACGGGGGTGGCTTTAAATAGTGAGGTGTTAGCGTGTCACTCACTGAAAACAGGGTAAATACGTTATTTGCTCACACTACCAGATTATTCAATGGGTACTTTGTTCTGCCAGCTTTTGGTGTTTTTTTGATAACGCATGAAAGGACTTAAAGCTTAAAATCCCTAACTTATCAACAATATAAAAGAATGATTGAACCAGATGCGCTTATTAATGTTCGTTTTTTAACTTCCAGTGAAGGAGGAAGAGAACATCCCATTCAGGGTGATAAGTATGGTTGCCCATTAATTGTTAAAAATAATGGATTCGATTGTCGCTTCATCTTAGGTGAAAATATGTGCTTTGAGCTTGGAAAAACATATCAGATACCAATTAAGTTTCTTGATTCCGAGTACGCGTTATCACATATTCAAGAAGGTGAAACTATTTCTTTGTGGGAAGGGAAAACAATAGCAACAGGAAAAATCATTATGATAATAGGGGACTGATTTTTGTATAAAGTAAATTTATAAAAAGTAACTCAAACAAACCAGTCAGCTATTAGCTCAAGTAAAAAAAGTGTCTATAAGTGGGGGGATGGCTTTAAACTTCCCAGCTTTTTCCTAAAATGTGGTTGCGTTTAGCAGAGGTGTTAACTAAACATTACAGACATCAAATCAATGAAAGACATTTCAATTAAACTAAGATTTATTTTTATGAGATACCTCATAATATCAATTGGATTTGTATTGATATACTCAATTTTTAGGTGGTATTTTGATTATAACTTAGGGATTATTCATTTTAAAAAAAACTTCTTGAATTTTTGGATACCATTTATTTTACCGCTTCTGCTAATTGCAATGTGCTTGAGGCGTGAGGTTCGAATATTAAATATAAAAGGAAAAAATGGTAATGGTTATTTTGGTTACTTGTTAGTTGCAGCAATAACAATATCTGTCCCGACATTAATTACCCAGGAATATATTGAAGCATCAAGTAGTCAGCTATTAGATGTCAATTCAGTTTATGAGATAAAACAAGCAAAAAGCATTGACTGTTACACTATAAAGGACTTTAAAGTAATTAAAGAATACGCGGGTGCACATAGAACTTCACGGATTAGTGGCAAGTATAATCAAGATTTAAATTTTGCAATATATTTTGTTGTGCCAATAGTTGATGATACTAAGCAAATTGATGTTAAAAATCATAGATATTGGTATGGATTTAAGTTCACTGAAAGAATGAGTAACCATGCCAGTGATGAAAAGAAAAATGAAAGATGGCGGGCTTTTTATGAAGACTCCATGCGAAAATATAAGCAATACGATTTTACTAATTTTCAATATTTGCAGGGAGTTTCATTTTCAGATGATAGGGATGGATATTTAGAAGCAATAAAAAATAAACAAAAAAACGGACATAGGGAAAATCTGGTAATTCTTGAGCCAATTAATGAACCATTTGCAGAAAAAGCAGGGAATAAACTTGCCTGGATTCTGGGCTCATTTGGAATAGGCTCAGTTGTTTTTTTATTGATGGTTTTAATTCCGTCTATAAACCAAACAGAACTTAAAAGATATATCGATAAAAAACCTTTAGAAGAAGATGATTCTAAAAATATTATTAACTTTCTAATTCCAAAAGGAGAGCATTTTACAACTTCTCTATTGATACATATAAACCTGCTTGTTTTTTTATATTTGGTATTTAGTGGAGTTAATATTATGTCTGCTACACCAAAGGAATTGCTGGAATTAGGAGGTAGTCGTAGGAATGAAATTCTAAATGGAGAATACTGGAGGCTTCTTACATCCATGTTTCTTCATGGTGGAATGATGCATCTATTCATGAACATATTTGGGATTGGAATAACATGTTCATTAATAGAGCCAATATTAGGACGCTGGAAAACATTAATGGCTTATTTGATTTCAGGCGTTGGAGCAAGTTTAATGAGCATTTATTGGCATGATAATGCTCTTAGTGTTGGAGCAAGCGGAGCAATATTCGGAATGATGGGCGTTATGATAGCTTTGCTCATAAGCAAAAAGGATAAAGGATTTCGGGGAGCTTATTTAATAATACTAGGACTTTATGGTGGAATGAGTTTGTTATTCGGCCTATTAGGTGGCATTGACAATGCGGCACATATGGGTGGGCTTTTAACTGGATTTGCCATTGGATTATTAATTATATTAACTGACTGGGGAAAAACTAACCCACGTTAACAACTATTATTTTTTACAAATCCCCATACCCCCCATAGGACACACCAGTTGTTTTTCTAATTCGTATATTTCTTTTTCTGTTAATGTCATGTTTCCTCAATGTTATTGATGCTTCTATCAAAAAAATCAGGAATTTGAGAAGCAGATGAAGGGGAGGGGCATTATTAGCTGAATGATGTATCAACGGTCTCGTATATAAGCAGCAGCAAATAAAAAACCTAATACTTTAATTTCAGCACTTTCCCCACTATTACTTATATACCATGTTGTGTGTTCGTATTATTTTCAGGATTCAAATTTTATATCAATAATCACATTTCCTTTTTTTATCCCTTGATCAACATATTCATGGGCTTTTACGATTTCATTGAGTTTGAAATGTCTATCAATAAAAGGAATGATCTCTTTCTTCTCCGCCATCTCCTTTATGCGCAGGAGGTTTTCATCTTTCTCCTTTGTGATCATTTTCACAGATACGAAACTACCTCCGGCTTTTAGAACTTTTTTAGCTTTTGATTTGTCAGTTTTTCCTACTGCATCAAAAACAATATCAAACTTTTCACCACACTTAGAATAATCTTCTTTCTTGTAGTCTATCAATTTTTCGGCACCCAGCGATTTAACCATTTCAAAACCAGAAGAGCTGCAGACTCCTGTTACGCTTGCGCCTTTTTGATCGGCAATTTGTACAGCATAACTTCCGACACATCCAGAAGCGCCGTAAACCAATACATTTTGTCCACTTTCCAAATTTTCCTTGTCTAAAAGATACATAGCTGCCATTGCTCCGATAGGTAATGCAGCAGCTTGTTGATAATTCAGATTGTTGGGCTTTAATGCAACGACACCGCTTTTCCACTTTTGTGGCACGCAGACGTATTCAGCGTATGCTCCTGTACTAAGCATTGTAGTAGTTCCAAATACACTATCGCCGACTTTGAATTTTGTAACATCTTTTCCTATTTCTTCAACTATTCCAGAAAATTCATGCCCTAATATTTTCTTTTTTGGTCTAAAAAGTCCAAGCATCAGTCTGACAGGAAACCAAAATAGCGGTGGAAAGTTAGAACTTCTTAGCCTCACATCAGCAGCAGCAACAGTAGTGGCAATTACTTTTACCAAAATTTCATCATCTTTGGGCTTGGGTTTGTCAATGTCTTTTAGTTTAAGAACATCTGGCGCACCGTATTTTTCGTAAACTACTGCTTTCATATTGGTTTTAAAGGTTTAAAAATGACACACAACAGAACAAGTGTATGAGCAGTAGCGAAATAAAATACACGGACTTTCGGTTAAGCACTTAAACCGCTATTGTTTATACACTTGTGTTGTACATAGTGCTTTTTAGTTATTAAGTTCCGTTTTAATTTTATCTCTGAACTCTTTATCAGTTAAGATTTTCAGTTCAAATTTAGTCTTACTTAATCTTAATCTGGTGCCTTCCAAAAAGTTCAGGTCATTGAAAAAATATGCTAGCTCAGTGGTGTTTCCGCCTTCATCTGTTGCATAGAGCGCTTTTGTCGAGACGAATGGTGTTGATCCGCCCTTCATTCCTGCGTGTTTGAACTGTTTTTTAATCGCAGGGTCTTCCATCGGCTCTTTCATGACTTCATACAGGTATTTTCTGGTCTTGGTATCAAAGTAACTTCTTGAGTTTATCTTTTTCATAATCCCAGCGTACTCTTTAACGGTAGAACTTGGTAAGTTGTCAGACCAGATTCTTTGTATGTCCCTTCCAAAATCCCCCATATCATTCTTGTATTCGGGGTCATTTAGGAGCTTGGAGTGGATTGTATTTGTGGTTTTTATGTAATCATCAAGACATAGAGATCTAAGCTTCTGCGCCAGTTCTTTGCCCTTCAAGTCGGAAAACCTTTCTTTACCAATAAACAAAGAAGATACTATATAGTAGAATTTAGTATGATCCTTGATACCTAAGCTGTTTATTCGCTTGTTTATGTTGTCTAGACCTAGCTTGTCTGTTAGCCATTCGGTGTTCGCGTTTGAGCTAAAAAATATCATACCCTTTGCTATTTCACGAATGGAAATTTTGTTATCGTTGATTTTATCCTTTACTGATTCAAGCCATTTTGATTGTGCTCCGCCATCAGTACCCGGAACATAAAATTTAGACAACTCATCTGTCGGAATCTCTTCGTTGGGATCGATTTTATTCTCCGAAGCTTGTACCGCATATTCAATTGCTACAGTCACCTTAACAGTGCTTGCTAGGGGCATTAGCTTGTTGGGATTTCTTTCGGCAATCAATTTATCGTTTCTAAATAGCTGAATCGCCGATCTATCGGGATTATTTTTGATGAAATTCAAAACTAAATTTGCATCTGGCTTAAAGTAGCTTATTCCAACGATAACAAATAATATTACTATCGCTATAATTATTCCAACTACTATCAATATTTTTTTAAGCATAAATTTTGTCTTGCATTATGTACAACGGAATTGTATTGGAAAAGGAGCGGAGTAAAATGCACAAAGTTTCGGACAATCGTTTGATCTACTATTGTTTTTTATATTATATTATAATCAGTTGTTATTTTTTATAATAATATACTCGTGTTAAGTTATACCCAACTCGTTTTTTATTTTCTTTTCCCCATTCTTCAAAATCAGAATGTCCTGATTTTTTCCATTCAACGTAGTTTTGAATAATTTCCAAGTCTTCATTTAGTTCTTTCGTATAATATTCTTTTCTTTTATCATCGGTTAACAATGAAATCTGTTCCTTTATTTTTTCTATTAGTGATAAATCTTCTTGTAAATTTCCAATATATCCTTCTGGTAAATGGTGAATAGAATAATAAATACTATAAGTCCACCAGTCTAAGATTTTACTTCTTGCCAAATCATCATTTGGATTAATTTCTAATGCTTTAAATAAGTAGTCTTCATTTCTATAATATTTTCCATACCAACGAAATGGGTTATTATCCGCCTTTTCAAATTCACACCATTTCTCCAATGTAGGCTTAATTAATTTCTGACTTAATGGTTGTGGAAATCCCCCATAATCTGCCCCAGGAATACTCTCAAATAACGAGAATACAACTTTTACAAAATCTATTTTTTCATTTACTGTCCAGTCTTGAGCGGATTTAATAAAGTTATCAAGATTTTTAAATGCTAATTTTCTTAGCCCTTTTTCTCTGTTAATACAATAAGTTGAGTATTCTTTCCATCTTGGATTTTTACTTATTACTTCTGCAATAGTCAATAATGCCTTATTCTGTTCTTTCGTAATCATTTTCTTTCCTTATTGACGATAACGTTCCGATAAACGACATTATATCGTTTACTGAGACTACACGTTAACGTGTTACAAAGTATAATTAGGATGTCCAATAATATTTAATTATCAAAATCAAGCCGTTATCCCCAAATGAGGTATTCTACAAAGGAAGAAATATTGCATTTAAGAGTTGAATCCACAGATGCTTATGTGTCTTGCTTATTTAAATCTGCGAGTAAATTTATATAGGAATTAATGATAGAGATTTTATACAAAGCTTATGATGAGAGAGGAATGAGCGTAATTTTCCAGATTTCCCATAAAGCTATAGTTTTACTAAGTCATCTAATTTTATGTTTTATAAGAAGTTTTATGATTTATGAGAAGCTTGTATGATGATGTATCATGCCTGGTTTTCCTTCTTGGTTCAGTCATTTGCGGTAAAGTAGCTTTATTAATATCTGGAATCAGGCACTTACTCTTTATTAGAGATTCGTGGGGTAGCAGTGGATTTACACAGTTTCTCACTCTTTAATCATAAAATATTCATCCCAGAGAATTGATACTGGGTATTTAGCCCTTATAGTACGAGTATGTTTCGATTTGCACTTTTTCCTTTCATTATTATTTTCGGCTCATTACTGTTTGGGTTGGTTTTCTATTTTATTTATCGAAAAATACGAAAAGTCTTATTATCTGCCTATAAAAAAAGCACAGAGTTAGTGGCAGAAAAACAGCAGCAGTGGAAGGAAAAAGAAAACAGAAAGCATCTGCCCAGCATGTTGCAAAAAGGTTTTGAAACCTACGACGACATCATTCAAACAATGGATAAACTCCCTGAAGAATGGGATGCAGAATTACAGCCATTATCTATTCAGGCAAAGCAAATACTCGATGAGTTAGCCTTTAAAGTAGTCTCCATTGACGCAGGGAAAAAGAAAAACAGTAATAGTAGAAAAGACAGTATTATCAATCAGATGCGTACTTTTTTTATTCATACGCTGGATGCTTTGCAACAACTTGCCGATAAAATTAATGAAGATGCCAATCACATGACGGTTGAGCAAAAAATGAAAGCCAAAGAAAGTATTCAGGTATTAAGTGCAGATTTAAGCCATCACCAAACTATGCTCGATAATAAGAGAAAACTTGATTTTGACGTGTTGATGGATGTTATTAAAGCACGTTTAAAAGGTTGAGCGAATCCGACATTGGTAATACACGCCCATTGCAATAGTGCTGACTAAGAAAGCTGCCGCTCCTCCCACAATCGCATACCTTAAAAAGACCTGCGCACCATAAAGCCCGTACATGACATCTGTCTCTGGCATTTTCACTGTACCTAAAAATAATCCCCCAATAATACTTGATAGTGAAATAACTACAAATGCCAGTAAGACCAATGATTTTGGTGCTCTCCAACCGGATTGACTAGTTAACGCTTTTGGCTGATTTTTAGTTCTGTTAAACCAACGCATTCCCCAAAATATCAATAATGCCAGTCCAAAAAGAGAGCTGAAATGCTGTAACACCCGATAAGGCATAATATGATAACCATCAATATTCATTATGGATACATTCATCCAGTGAACAAATTGTGGTAAGCCAGATTGGTGGGTAAAGAAATCCCAAATAATGTGGGTGAGTGCGCCAATGACGAGTGATAGCACTAAGACATGGCTGGGTATATTAGGTAACTTTCCTTGAAAGAGATCATTGCTCAAATGGTTCTGGATGGATTTAGGCAATATCGAGACAATCACGGGAGCCATTAAAAGGTGATATAAAAAATACACCGTCAACCCCATTGGTATACAAAACAAATACAAACCAATCAAGGAGTGGCTATCCATACGTTGATGCACCAAAAAAGGCGTGATGTAAGCAATATCAGGTGTCATGCTTCCTATAACCAGTGGTGACATCGCGCCATATTTGCCTAAATATTTGGCTAAAGGAATGGCAGCGACGGTATGTGAAACAGTAAATGGCATTTATATATACGTTTTTAGTTATTGAGCTATTGTCAAAAACGCAATCTTCCCTCATAATTCGCGGCTCTGCAATATCTCAACGAGTTAACGGTAGTATTCATGCATATCGTTTATCTTCTTGATACTGTAGGTTTGTTATGGTGATCTGCATTGGTTCCCTCGCGACGATAAACTGCGAACCCCGCCAGGCCCGGAAGGGAGCAACGGTAGTAGTGGATTCGGGTGCCGAGGTGTAGCTGATGTGGGTCGCCTCCAACAAAGACACTTCTTTGTTTATCATTCTTGTTTGCCATACTCTGATAGTTTCCTTTTACCGTTTTCTCACGTCTTTTTATTATTGCTTGCCCATTGCGTGTGTGAGAGCTTTGCATGAAGGAATATGAGGAATAATAAAAAAACAGGCTGAAAGTAGGGGGGTGATATTTTTCAAGTGAACCACCTGATTTTACTATTGTTATTTAGCTGATTCCTTTATGATTCGCTTATGAGTTATCAAGTCCTGGCAAGAAAATGGCGACCGCAAAATTTCACTGAAATGGTCGGTCAAGAGCATGTATTACGTGCTTTAATCAATGCGCTAGATAGTGAGCGTCTACACCATGCCTACCTATTTACTGGAACACGCGGTGTAGGTAAAACCACTATAGCTAGAATACTTGCTAAATGCCTAAACTGCGAAGTGGGCGTTACCTCAAAACCTTGCGGTCAATGCAGTAGCTGTTTAGAAATTGCTTCAGGCACTTTTCTTGATTTGATTGAGGTGGATGCGGCATCACGAACCAAGGTTGAAGATACGCGTGAACTACTCGAAAATGTTCAATATGCGCCGACCAGAGCACGTTTTAAGGTGTACCTGATTGACGAGGTACACATGCTTACCGGGCATAGTTTTAATGCCCTGTTAAAAACGCTGGAAGAACCCCCGCCACACGTTAAATTTTTATTTGCAACAACTGATCCACAAAAGTTACCTGCGACAGTCTTATCCCGTTGTTTGCAATTTAATCTAAAACGTATGCCTTTAGAGGAAATTTCGACCCACCTGTCCTATTTACTAGAGCAAGAATCAATTACCTTTGAACCTGCTTCGCTCAAATTATTGAGCAAGGCTGCGGATGGCAGTATGCGTGATGCGCTGAGTTTGCTGGATCAGGCGATTGCTTATTCTGGGGAAGCCGTTACCGAGCAAGCAGTACGAGAGATGATCGGCAGTGTTTCTCATGAGCCTTTAGTCTCACTATTAGAAACCGTATCCACAGGTGACGGTGCAACCTTACTTAAGCAAGTGGATGAGCTTGCCTCAATCAGCCCAGACTTTGATGCCAGTTGCGATGCCTTAATCACGGTGCTGCACCAAGTTGCCGTGCAACAAGTCGTACCTGATGCCATCAATGATGAAGACAGTATCATTAATCTGGCGCAAAAACTAAGCAAAGAAGACGTACAGCTCTATTATCAAATTGCATTGCAAGGCAGAGGTGATTTGGCGTTATCTCCTGACCCCAAAAGTGGCTTTGAAATGATACTGTTACGAATGTTATCGTTTAGACCACTTAAAGCAGGGATGCAACTAGATGTTTCTAAGGCAGAAACAACGACTGATGTAGACTTGAACAAAAAAAAAACACTAAAGAATGAGAATGATGCAGCACTAAATAACATCGCATCACATAATGTCGTCACTACGCCAAGTGCTGAAACAGGAAACGCAGAACAAGCCAATTCACCTTCACCCAAGGTAGAGAATACACTTAATTCCGCGCTTGAAAAACAAGCCTCAAAAATAACAGCTTCAAATTATTCCTCACCTGCACCCGTTAATGAAGCCCCCCCCATTAGTGATATGCCCCCTATGGTTGAAGCACCACCTTGGGACATAAGCCCAGACTATGACTCCCTATCTTCAGTCGCACCGATTGCAACGGCTTCTACTGACACGGCAGAAACAAAAGTAAATAAGGCGGTATTGGAGGCGCAAGAGCAACCCCCAATAATTGAGCAGGCGACACCAGATAAAACAACAGAATCTGAATCTATAACAAGCGTAGCGCCTGTCACTGATCCAGAGCTTATTAAAAACAGATTAACACTTGCATGGCACGAAGTTGTCCCCAACTTAGGCTTAAGTGGCAGAGCAGCAGAATTAGTTAAGCACTGCCTGTTAGCCCGTCAGGAAGAGGGTATTATTGGCTTAACGATTGAAAAGGGCAATGAGGGTTTATTATCAGACAGCATTGAAGCAGAAATTAAAAAGGCATTATGCCGTTACTACAATGCAGACTACCAACTGGAGCTAAAAGTACAAGAAATATCCATGGATGATCTTGTCGAGGAAAATAGTACTGGCACTGAAAACCCTGTGCAAGAAACACCCGCGCAACGAGCGCAACGAAAAGTGAAAGAAACGCAACAACAGGCTGAAATAAATATACAATCAGACCCTTTTGTCATTGAACTTCAAAATAGATTTAATGCAAAAATAGTACCGGGTTCAATAAAACCCAAAATACAGCAATAACACAGTAATTTTTACAATACAGCAAAGAGGATAGAAACATGTTTAAAGGCGGTGGACTTGGCGGAATGATGAAGCAAGCACAAAAAATGCAGGAAGATATGCAAAAAATGCAGGCAGAAATTGCTGCAATGGAAGTAACCGGTGAATCAGGTGGTGGTCTTGTTTCTGTCACAATCAATGGTGCTCACGAATGTAAACGTGTCCATATTGATAACAGCCTTTTATCTGACGACGATAAAGAAATGATTGAAGACCTTGTAGCAGCTGCTTTCAACGATGCCTCACATAAAATGGCTGAAACCAGCAAAAGCAAAATGGCCGGTGTTACCGAAGGAATAAACTTACCTCCGGGAATGAAACTACCCTTCTAAGCATTCGGCTTTTTTTGAATATAATCATTTTTAGTACATTTTTTAGTGCCTTGTTTTCAGTGTTTTGTTTTAGCAAATTTTTTTAATATTAAATCACAGTAATCCCTATGTCAGATACCGAATCAGCGTTGCTGAATGAGCTAGTTGTAGCACTAAAATGCCTGCCCAGTGTAGGTGCGCGTACCGCGCAACGCATGGCATTTCACCTGCTCGAACGTGATCGGGAAAATGGGCTTAAACTTGCAGCAGCAATGCGTAATGCTATTGAAAATATCGGACATTGTTCTTTATGCAGAACGTTGACAGAACATACGGTGTGCAAAATCTGTTCGGATAAATCCCGTTCAACGGAAACCTTGTGCGTGGTTGAAAACCCCTCAGACGTAATCGCTGTAGAACAGGCAACCGCTTACCGTGGCCTTTATTTTGTCTTAATGGGGAAGCTCTCCCCACTAGACGGAATAGGGCCCGATGAGCTGGGTCTGGACTTATTAGAAAAAAGACTCGAAGAAGAACCTATCAAAGAACTGATACTGGCAACCAACCCCACTGTAGAAGGCGAAGTGACTGCTCACTATATCAGTGAACTTGCTGCCAAACACCAAGTAAAGACCACAAGAATCGCACACGGCGTTCCCGTTGGTGGAGAGCTAGATTACGTTGATAGCAGCACACTCTCACACGCATTTGATGGACGCAGAAACTACTAGAAGGCTTTGCAAACCACCTGCACGAGCCAATTTCTGCGTTGCGTGGTACTCAAAATGTGCATTGACTCTGTGTAAACACCGCTTTCTGTGCGCTGTTAGCCTTGAAATTGACACGCTATCAAAATCAAATGATTGATAAAAAAACTGCCTGTAAGTACGGGGGTGGCTTTGGAAAAATGAGTTGGAACACCGTACTAAATAAAAATCCAGGTACCCAGAACTCTAAAAGATAGCGTTAAAGGATGGTTTTCAAAAATCATTTTAAAGGGTAATTCTAATAAAACCATCATTAGGGTCTTTAGTATAAGTCAAAAAAGTGTATATAAGTGGGGGGCTGGCTCTAACTATTGAGGCTTTAGTGGGCTAATCACTGAAAATGTCGTGAATACATTATATTATTCGTACTGCCAGATAACTTTGTTAGGGGAGGGGGCAATCGACATTTTTGAAGTACTACAATTTATGACCATATTAAGCAATAATAGGCTCATCGACGTATCCCAAGAATAGTAAAAATGAAAAAATCAGGTATTAAGTTTAAGCGTTTACTTGCTGTGATGGTGGTTCTTGTCACTCTGTTGCTCTTACTGTTTTTATTTTCTGCTACGCGTAGTGCGCTAGATGTGTGGGAGCGTTTACAAGGGCTACCTGAGCCATTGTTTTATACCTATATAGGGCTTATTGCAACTGTCTTACTCGTTAGTTTATGGCTTATTTATAAGCTATTAAAACCTGCACAACAAAACTTACATTCCACTATTGAAGATGTTACGGAAGAAAATATTTTAAAAGAGCTGGATCATGCCGATAGTGTCGGTATGGAAACGGCTGAAATGCGCCGTGAGATTGAACAATTACAAGTGCGTAAAGACACTGGCAGGATTTATGTTGCCCTGTTTGGTGATGTGAGCACCGGAAAATCGTCCATTATCAAAGCATTGCTTCCTGAAGCTAGCGCAGCAGATTTGGTAATGGATATTAATGTGCGCGGTGGATCAACGCAGGAGATTAAGCAATACACATGGAAAAGTACCTCGGGTGATGAATTGGTATTAACTGACTTGCCGGGTCGTAATGAAGCCAGTGGTGAGCTTGATGCTGTCGTTCGGGATGAAGCGATCAGGGCGCAGATTGTTGTGTATGTTACAGACTCTGATTTATCCCGAAGCCAGTTTGATGATATTCAGCAACTCAAAAGCTTTGGCAAGCCGATGATTATCGCCTTGAATAAAAGTGATCGTTTTTCTGATGAAGAAAAACAGTTAATCAGCGACAGATTCAATGCGCAGTTCAATGCCCAGTTACAAGCAGGAAGTGAGGTTTCAATCCAGCATGTGTTTGTACAATCAGGGGGCGAAGAAGAGGTTATTAAAATTTACCCCGATGGGCGTGAAGAAAGAGTCGTAAGAGAACGTGCCGCAGATGTATTTGCCCTGGCACAAGCACTTCAGGATGAAATTGACCAGCAAAGTGGTGTTTTGGAAACACTGCGAGATGCCAGTGTGTTCGTCTTAGTCAAACAGAAATTAGACAGCGCAAAAGATGACTTCAGGCAGGAAAAAGCTGCAGAGATTATTAAAAACGCGACGCGTAAAGCAGTATTGGGTGCATTGGCTTCTGTGAGCCCCGGTTCGGATTTGGTTATTCAAGGAGTGCTGGGTACGCAACTGGTGAAAGGTTTATGTGCTTTATACGATGTACCCGTAAAACAGTTGGATATTGATAATTTGCTTGATTTTAGTACGGGACAGATGAAAAAAAGTGTTCCACTAATATTGGCTGTGGCAGGAAATGGTATGAAGGCATTTCCCGGAATAGGTACGGTAACAGGTGGATTGACGCACGCTGTTGCTTATGGTCTGATTTTTGATGCGCTGGGACGCGCTGTTAATAAAACGTTGCAACAGCGAGGCCAATTAAAACCCGCTCCTGCTGCTATTACGTTTAAGGAGATGTTGAGTGAAGATCTGGAATCGCGCGCGAAGTTATTTGCCAAGCTGGTTTTCGACAAGCAAAAACAGTCAAAATAGTGCATTAGGTAGTGAAAAAAAGGACAGGGTATTAGATAAGCAAGCTTCAGCTTCGGGTGACTCGAATATTGAGATGGCCAAGGAAAGTTTAAGCCAATTGCTGGAAGATACGCGCGTACCTGACTCTGTGCGCCAGGCATTGAGCGACGAATATCAACAACTCAGTAATATGCTAGAAAAGCTTGAAAAAGGGCATCTGCATATTGCTGTTTTCGGTCGAGTAAGTGTTGGAAAATCTTCGGTATTAAATGCTTTGCTGGGTAAAGAAGCCTTTAGTGTGAGTGTGTTGCATGGGGAAACGAAAACAGAAGGAATTGAAGAATGGCAGCAGGTTGATGCAGGCGGTATCTACCTGATTGATACACCGGGCATTAATGAAATAGAGGGTGAAGAAAGGGAACAGCTTGCCCATGATGTGGCGAACCGTTCTGATTTATTGTTGTTTGTGGTCGATAGTGATTTAACTGAAATTGAATTAGCTGCACTCAAGATTGTTGCGGATACGAATCGCCCGATTATTCTCGTGGTCAATAAGGCAGATCAGTATAACCAAGATGAAATTTTTGAATTACGCCGTATTATTCGTAGCCGTGTGAAAGGCATAATAGCTGCCAGTAATATCGTATTTACCGCGGCATCGCCGAGTAAACAAACGGTGATCTATGTCGATGATGAAGGTAATGAGAAAGAGACGGTTAGACAGCGACCCGTTGATATTCTTGGGCTAAAATCCCGTTTATGGGAAATTCTTGAAGTGGAAGGTAAGACCTTATCGGCATTAAATGCCTCATTGTTTGCAGGAAATCTCAGTGAACAACTGGGGCAAAGAATACTCGAGACACGCAAAGAACTGGGTGAAGATGTTATTCATATGTATTGTGTGGGAAAAGGGGTGGCGGTTGCGTTAAACCCTGTGCCTATTGCTGATTTATTGGCGGCGGCTGCGATTGATGTGAGTTTGGTGATTCATCTTTCTAAAATTTATGGTTTGCCCATGAGTAAGACAGAAGCAGGGGAGTTAATAAAAACGATTGCTGCTCAAATGTTGGTTTTATACGCGACATTTTGGGCAATTCATTTTGCTTCATCTGCATTAAAAATTGGAACAGTCGGTTTTTCAACCGTAGTCACAGGATTGGCACAAGGTGCAGTGGCTTGGTATAGCACCTTGGTTGTGGGCAGAGTTGCGGAAGATTATCTGGCTAAAGGTAAATCTTGGGGAGATTCTGGGCCTAAACTTGTCGTAGAAAATATACTGGATAGCCTCGATCGGGATTCTGTGATGAGTGATGCTAAGGAAGAAATTACGCGTTACTTAAAAGCAGCTAAATAAAATGAGACCTTGTCGTGCCAAAGTCTCAAAGTAAACAAAAGGCTAAGAATGATGGATGTAGAATACAAACAAAGTACAGAACTGAATACTATACCTCGGCTTAGGCATGGCTTTTTTGGTAAAAATGGGGGGGTATCATCGGGTATTTATGATTCGCTGAACTGTGGTCCTGCATCTGCCGATTCCTTGGATAATGTTATTGAGAACCGCTGGCGTGCTTTGTCTGCTCTAGGTTTGCAGGAAGCTCAATTATTTGGTCTTAAGCAAATTCATAGTACAAAAGTGTATACCATTGATAAAAAAAGCTCGGATGATTATCACGCAGGTGACGGTTTGGTGACAAAAGAAAAAGGGCTGGCGTTGAGTGTTTTGGGTGCAGATTGCGCGCCGGTGTTGTTTGCTGATAAATCCGCAGGTGTCATTGGGGCAGCACATTCAGGCTGGAAAGGTTCAGTTTCTGGAATCATTGAAAGCATGGTTGAAAGTATGTGTGCTATTGGTGCAAGCAGAGAGAATATTCATGCATGTATTGGCCCAACGATTCACCAACAATCTTACGAAGTGCGTGACGACTTTATTCGTCAACTTCAATCGTTAAGTGCTTTTGCAACCGAGCAATTTATTCAAAAACAGCAGGAAAAGTACTATTTTGATTTACCTGCTTATTTGCTGGCACAGTGTGAACGTAGCCAAATACAGGGGGAAAATATAGGCTTGGACACCTACGCATTAGAAGACACTTTTTTCAGTTTTCGTCGCAATACCCATCAGGGATTGAAAGAGTATGGGCGACAAATATCCATAATTTGCCTAGTCTGATGGTATTTTAGCAGTATGTGATTCTGCTTAATTATTTAAAAAAACAGGCAGGTGTGAGCTTACAGCTTACAATAGTAATTCGGTATTTTGACAGACCGTTCTTAAAGCAAAATTAGATTGAATTCGTGCGACATTGGGAAAGTGGGATAAATATTGCTTGTGTATACGCTCATAATCTTGTGTATCAGCGGCAGCAATTTTCATTAAGTAATCTGAATTTCCTGACATTAAGTAACATTCCATAATATCTGGGCAGTTTTTTACCGCTTCCTCAAAGGCATTTAATGAATCTACGCTTTGGCTGGTCAAACTGACTTCTACAAAAATATTGGTGGGTTTGCCCACTGCTTCCTGATTAATCAGCATGACATAACCATCAATGACCTTGTCATGTTCCAAGCGCTGCACACGCCTTAGACATGCCGATGGGGAGAGATTGATTTTTTCTGCTAATTCAGCGTTTGTCATTCGACCATCATTTTGTAAAAGTTTTAGAATTTTATGATCTGTTTTATCGAGTTGAATCATTGCAATAATTTATTGTTTATAGTTTACTTGAAGCAATTATATTCTATATATAAGATTCTTTTGTCAATAAAACACAAGAAGATTCTGCTATTATTTTACTAATATTAGCCTGAAAAATGATGACTCTGCTTATATATTAGTGGGCATAAATTAACAGCCTTTAGATACGCTTGTTAATTCACAGCTTTCACAATCTGGAGCATGTAGTTATTGATACTTAAAACGATTTACTATGAGATTCAATTTATGCACATACAAACCCCTTACTTATTATTCCTCGGCGATGCCGCTGACCCACTTGCCGCTAAAGTAGCTCAAGGTATTTGTGACTGGCGTCCAGAAAATGCTTTAGGACAATTCAGAATGGAAGGCTGTAATGCTGATCTGGGTTTAACGGATATGAGCATTGACGAAGCTATCGAAGCAGGTGTTAAAACACTGGTTATTGGTGTAGCTAATCGTGGGGGTGTCATTTCAGATTCATGGATAGAGGTTTTACGTGAAGCTTTATCAAAAGGTTTGGATGTTGCTGCAGGTTTACACAATAAATTGAATGATATTCAAATACTGGTTAATGATGCAGAAAACTATGGTCGTAGTTTATTCGACGTGCGTCATCCAATAGCAACTTTCCCTGTTGCTGCGGGCGTAAAACGTCGTGGTAAAAGATTACTGCCTGTCGGGACAGATTGTTCTTGCGGCAAGATGTATACTGCTTTGGCAATAGAAAAAGAATTACGTAAACAGGGGGCAAAAGCCGATTTTAGAGCAACAGGTCAAACGGGTATCTTAATTACTGGTGATGGTGTTTCGATTGATGCCGTTATTTCTGACTTTATTTCTGGTGCAGTAGAAACGTTAGCGCCAGAGAATGATGCAGATCATTGGGACGTAATCGAAGGTCAGGGATCATTATTCCACGCATCATATGCAGGCGTTACCATGGGATTGATTCATGGCTCGCAACCTGATGCCTTAGTACTTTGTCATGAACCAACGCGTACTCACATGCGTGGTTTACCAACATTCAGCCTGCCTGAATTAGATGAGTGTATGGATGCGTGTTTACGTGCAGCGAAATTAACAAATAAAGAGGCTAAATTTGTCGGTATTTCGGTTAATACCTCTAAGTTATCTGAAGAAGAGGCAAATGATTATCTTGCCAAAATTGAAAAAGAGCATGGCTTGGTTGCGGTTGACCCAGTACGTCATGGCGTATCTCGTATTGTGGAGCAATTAATTTAGTGCTTTCTTTATCAGCAAAATCAGAATCTTTTCCTATTGAAGGAAGTTTTACTATCTCTCGGGGTAGTAAAACACAGGTGGATGTTGTCATTGTTGAGTTAAACGATGGTCAGCATACAGGTCGTGGTGAGTGTGTTCCGTACGCGCGTTATGGTGAGTCGATTGATTCGGTTATTGAATTAATCATGTCACTGGAAAATGACGTAAAAAATGGTTTGGATAGAGAAGCACTGCAAAGCAAATTACCTTCAGGTGCCGCTAGAAATGCGCTGGATTGTGCCTATTGGGATTTGAATGCCAAGCAGAAAAATGTTCGTGCTTGGGATTTGGCAGGCATTGTGGCAATGGAAAACCTGATAACAGCTTATACTTTATCATTGGATACGCCTGAAAAAATGCGTGAATCAGCAGCAAACAACGCAGATCGCCCCTTACTAAAATTAAAGTTAGGGGGTGAAGGCGATATTCAACGAGTGAAAGCAGTTCGTGAAGGTGCGCCCAATGCACGTTTGATCGTCGATGCAAATGAAGGCTGGACGGTTGAATCCTATCAGGCGCTTGTCCCTCAATTACATGAGCTGGGTGTAGAAATGATAGAGCAGCCATTCCCTGCGGGTGATGATGAAATACTCAAAACACTAGATCGCCCGATCGCTTTGTGTGCCGATGAATCGTGCCATGATCGCAAGTCCTTACAAGATATTATCGGCAAATACGACATGATTAATATCAAACTGGATAAAACGGGTGGTTTAACGGAAGCCTTTGCTCTAAAAGAAGAGGCTGAGGCAAACGGTTTACGTATTATGGTTGGCTGTATGTTAGCTACCTCGCTTGCTATGGCGCCTGCTATTTTGGTTGCACAAGATACCGCTATCGTAGACCTTGATGGTCCGTTGCTATTAGCTGAAGACAGAGAACCCGCATTACGTTTTGATAAAAGTGATTTATATCCGCCAGAGCCAGAACTCTGGGGTTAGAAATACCTGCCCATAACAGGGTATATAACTAGGAAAAAAGAAATGAGTAGAATTGTTTATGTAAACGGTGAGTATCTTCCAGAAGAAGATGCCAAAATTTCGGTATTTGACAGAGGCTTTTTATTTGCTGATGGTATTTATGAAGTTTCATCGGTACTCAATGGAAAATTAATCGACAATGAAGGTCACATGGTTCGCTTAAAGCGTTCGATGGATGAGCTTGACATGCAAGCACCTGCATCTGCCGAAGAGATTGAAAAAATCCAAAAAAAGCTAATCGAAAAAAATGGCGTTGATGAAGGTCTGGTTTATATGCAAGTGACTCGTGGTGCGGCAGATAGAGATTTTGCCTACCCAGAAAACTCCCAGCCTTCTTTGGTGATGTTTACGCAGGAAAAAAGCTTAATAAACAGCCCGCAGGCAGAAACAGGTATTTCTGTTATTACAACACCTGATATTCGCTGGCAGCGTCGTGATATTAAAACCGTCTCCTTATTAGCGGCTAGTATGGCAAAAATGCAGGCAAAAGCCGCAGGTGCCGATGATGCATGGTTAGTTGAAGATGGTTTCGTAACAGAAGGTAGCTCGAACAATGCCTATATCGTTACTCAAGACGGCACGGTTGTGACACGTCATTTAGGTACTGAAATTCTTGCGGGTATTACGCGTAAAGCAACGCTTAGACTTGCAGTAGAGCATGGTATTGAAATAGAAGAAAGATCATTCACGGTGGATGAAGCGTTAAATGCCGCAGAAGCCTTTGTGACATCAGCAACAACTTTTGTAACCCCTGTTATCTCCATTAATGGGCAGAAAATTGGTGATGGTACACCCGGGCCAATAGCGCAGAAGTTACGTGAAATTTATCTTGAAGAAGCACTGAAGGCTTAAGTTTTAAACGCAGAAATTGTCTCGCGCAGGTGGTTTTGCAAAGCCTTCTACTCTCTTTTTCCTTCTGTGCATAATGCACAGAAGGATTTATTTTATGTGAGACCTTTGGACTGAGTGTGTTCATGGTTAAAATAAATGTAAAACCATAGGGTAGTATTTTAAATTAATCACTACAATAATCCCCATTTTCCAGAGATTAATCTCGAGGAGGTAAGCCTTTTACCATCGTTAAAAACTTCATTGTGGTGCCAGCACGGCGATGCTCCGAAAGTGCTTGGTAATCTGCATCGGCATACCAGTCTTTAGCTGCTTGTTCAGATGGAAAGCTAAAAATAATCATACGACCCTCTCTAGGGTTTGTGCCTTCTAGTGTTTCTGCGGTGTCATCATAGGTTACAAACTGACCACCGTATTTTTTCAAGAGAGGAAAAAAGCCTTTCTCGTATTTTCGATATTCATCTTCATTAGTGATATGTAAATTTACAACCATGTATACGGGCGTGTCTGCCATTATTGAACCTCTATTATTGCGTGTGAGTCTATTGAAATAATGTATGATTGATTAGAATGTAGAACAATTTTAGACTAAATCTGCCACTTATTTTCATTCTTCTTAAAACTAGTTGATTAAATTATGTCCTAATTAATCTTGTATTCCATAGATGCTACTGTTTAGTTTCTCTAAAGTCATTGGCTTTGATATTTTACTCGTTAATCTGCCATTCATCGACTTTATATCAATGACTTACAAGAATGATGAACAGTTATTTTTGAGGTATGAACGCCTGGTTGTCCTAGTTATTGTTTTAAATAAATTACCCTGTTTGGCTAATTTAATTGAGTTTAATTCTATGGGTTAAAATTAAAAAATCAGACATATATAGACGCCCCAATTATGTCAAGATAAAACGATCCTTGCACTAAAAAACTACATATTTAACGTTTCACTTTATTTTTTACCCACTGACACTTGAGATAACTGATTTTCGAGTGCGTAAGAAGCCACCCCCACACTTACAGGCGATTTTTTACAAATGGCTCTGATAAAAGGTTTGATTTCAGGGATAAAATCATGGATGTCCTAGATTACTCTCAAGAATCAATTACATGCCTTCTCACAAACCCAATCAACCCCTCGCGTTGTGCTAGACGATGTACGCTTGAGTATTCAACAGGTAGAAATACAAATAGAA
>PDWI01003352.1_pt1 | contig 22651 bp, 18 predicted proteins | sample 1430891 | NCBI WGS metagenome assembly PDWI01 (sample SAMN01162508, study PRJNA174530) | Oral metagenome, whole genome shotgun sequencing project. | biome: Marine environment; feature: Marine mammal; material: Swab sample of the gingival sulcus; isolation source: swab sample of gingival sulcus... | reverse complement strand
GCCATAAAGGGCTATAATCTTGTCCTCTATCTCAGTACTAATGGTTCTTTGGTGTTTTTTTACCAGCTGGGGAGAGAAGGTGCCGTCTCTATCTCGTGGAGTATTTAGTTCAAAATTTCCGTTTAAGGATTTTATTGTCTTCTTGCCCTTACCGTTTCGGCGATTAGCCGTTACTTCCGCAGCTAAATGGGAATCCAGCTCTCCTTCTAACGCCGCCTCGGTAAAATTTTTAATCAGTGGGGCGAGACCCCTTCTTTTCCAAGAAGGGGCGCCTGATTGAATAGACTTCAGGGCTTCTTCAAAATCAAATGTAGTCTCTTTCTCCTTCATTCGTCAGTCCTCCTTTTTTTGCTATTATAGCAGATTTAGATTTCTGACACAGAATTTTGAACATCCTCTTTACTCGGCAAAAAACATTATAACTTTGCAATCTCTTCCTCTGCCAAGCCGGTAAGTGAGCAGCTTCAGAAATTGAATTTCCCTGCTCAAGGAGTCTTTTAGCAACCTCTTTCAGCCCCTGTTGAATCCCTCTTTCATTCCCTCTTCTTTTGCCGTATCTTTTTTCCTTATCTCCGGGCTTCGAATATAACTGGCTCCGGGCCTCTATTCTTTTTCCTGACAACTACTGTTCCTGCCAATTTATCATGCCATCCCTGTTTTTTCTTATCAATCGCCACCCAGAAAAAACCAAGCCCTAGAGGTAGGCCAGATATAAGATAAGCAAAGTATCTTCCTATAAACTGAGCTGTTGTCGGCTTATCACCTGTTCGTGCGTCAACAATTTTTGACGATATTATCATTTTCCCGGGTGTTGCCAATTTATAAATCCAAAAAAGTATAACAGCAATTGGAGGCAGTACCCATGATACGAAAAAGTCAACAGGACCATTCAGTGTCTTCTCTGAATCAAGAAAATATTGCGTTCCATAACAAGATAATAATATTGGAACCGTTATGAGACCAACTAAAATTGAATCAATAATAGATGCCCATACCCGTATCCAGAATCCGGCATATTCTATATCATGATTCTTATTCGCTGCCATTTTCCCCTCCTGTTTTATGCCTAACATCGTCAATAAATATCACTTCTTTTTCGCCGGCAGCCCGTCAGTAATGGAACCGTCTACAATCTCTGCGGCAAAGGCAAAGGTTTCCGCTAACGTAGGATGGGCGTGAACGGTCTTGCTGATATCCTCTGCATCGGCACCCATCTCCAATGCCAGTACTGCTTCATGGATCAACTCACCAGCATTCATTCCACAAATACCGGCACCAATAATACGTCCGGTTTCCTTATCAAAGAGGGCCTTGGTTACCCCGCCCTCAGCTCCGGCACTTAACGCTCTGCCGCTGGCTCCCCAGGGGAACTTACCTTTATCGTAGTCAATATTTTGTGCCTTGGCCTCTTTCTCTGTTAATCCCATCCAGGCAATTTCCGGATTGGTATAAGCCACAGATGGAATTGTCATCGGATCAAAGGCGGCCGTATGCCCGGCAATAACCTCTGCTGCGACTTTCCCCTGATGGGTTGCCTTATGCGCCAGCATCGGATTTCCCACCACATCACCAATGGCATAGATGCTATCCACAGCAGTCTTCTGCTCTTTATCTACCGGAATAAAGCCTCTTTCATCCACCGCCAGCCCCAGTTTATCAAGGCCCAGTCCCTCACTGTTCGGCCGCCGGCCAACTGCTACCAGTAAGGCATCATATTCCCCTGATTCAGGTGCCTTCTTTCCCTCAAAAGAGACCTTTATGGCTGAAGGTTCCGCCGTAATTGCGGTAACCCTGGTCTTCGTCATAATCTGATATCTCTTTTTCAATTTTAAGAAGAGAGGCTGAATCAAATCCTTATCCGCCGGAGGAACAATCTGCTCCAGCATCTCAACAATGGTAATCTCGGAACCAAGGGCACTATAGATCTGCGCCATCTCAAGACTGATAATACCTCCGCCAATAATAAGGAGGCGTTTCGGTATGGCGGTCAACGCAAGGGCATCGGTAGAATCCCAGATGCGGTCATCCTTCGGTAAATCCGGCAACATAAACGGGCGGGAACCAGTGGCAATAATACAATGCTCAAAAAGGACTTTTTGCTCGCCGTCAGCAGTCTGCACCGTCATTGCATGAGCATCGTCAAAAGTCCCTCTTCCCACCATACGAGTTACCTTACGGGCACTGCAAAGTTTAGCCAGACCTGCGGTCAACTGCTCAATGACACTCTCTTTTTTCTGTCGTAACATCTCCAGATTAAAAGAAGGTTCTCCAAACTCGACACCATATTCCTTAAGATGGGCAACCTCCTCCACTCCAGCAGCAGCATGCAGCAATGTTTTACTGGGGATACATCCCACATTCAGGCACACCCCTCCCAGCCGGTCAAGCTGCTCAACAAGGCAGACATTCAAGCCAAGGTCTGCAGCACGAAAGGCAGCAGTATATCCTCCCGGCCCACCGCCAAGAACAACAACATCATATCGTATTTCATCACTCATATTTTCTACTCCTTATAGTAGTGTTCTCTTCAGATCTTCCAGATGCAACCGCAGATTTACACAAAAACGCGCCGCTTCTGCTCCATCAATAACTCGATGATCGTAGGAGAGAGAAAATGGCAGTGTCATCCGTGGAACAAAACCCTGCCCATCATATACCGGTTTAATAAAACTTCTCGATAACCCAAGAATAGCCACCTGCGGACTGGATATAATGGGGGTAAAACCAGTACCACCAATACCGCCAAGACTGGAGATAGTAAAGGTTGCTCCCTGAATATCGTTAATAGAGAGTTTACCGGATCGTGCAGCAGAACTCAATCGTCCCAGCTCATCCCGTATCTCTGTAAGGGATAATGTATCAGCATTTTTTATCACCGGTACAACCAGGCCATCCGGCGTATCAACGGCAATACCGATATTATAATATTTTTTCAGCTCCACACTACCGCCATCTTCCTGCAAGGAAGCATTAAAGAGCGGGAATTGCTTCAACCCGGCAACAACCGCTTTAACCACAAAGACCAGAAAAGAGAATGAAGGGTCTCCTTCCTTGCGTTCACTGTTGATTTTTTTGCGAAAGGTATTCAACTCCTCAATATCAGCCTCTTCAAACTGGGTCACATGGGGAATCTCCTGCCAACTTCTCTGTAGATGGGGGCCGGAGATCTTCTGGATTCTCCCCAGTTGGTATATCTCCACCAAATCCGCATCCACTACTCCCGATTGTCCTGCGGCTGCAGATTGAGATGAAACCCCTCCAGCACCCTGCCCACCAGCAGCTTTGTCTATATCCTCTTTTATAATCCTGCCCTTAGGGCCGCTACCGCTAATCCCTGCCAGATCCATCCCTTTACTTCGTGCATAGCCCCTTACCGATGGGGTAGCATGATAGTTTCCGCCATGAGCAGGGCGTTCTTCCTGCTCCTCAACCACAGATTGATCAGCGGTTTTTTCCGGTTCTGCTGCCGCACTCTCTTCCGGCCGGGATTCGCCCTTGCCCTCTGCACCGCCCATTTCACCCACCTCAATGAGCGCAATCACATCTCCAGAGGCCACAACGGCCTCCTCTTCCACCAGAACCTCTGTGATAGTACCGGCAAACGGAGAAGGAATATCCATAACTGCTTTTTCACTCTCCAGCCCCAGCAGAGAATCTTCTACTGCAACAGTATCACCAGCCTTAATATAGACATCAACCACCGTAATATCCTGTGCTCCGCCAAAATCGGGGATCACCAGTTTTTCAATAGCCATTTATCTTCTCCTCTTATCGTTTAAGCGCATGGGGTGTATCGGCAGCAAGACCGAATTTTTCTCTGGCAGCAGTAACTACTGCCGCATCCAGCTGACCATTGTTTGCCAGACTGGCCAGTGCCGCCACCACCACATGATATCTGTCTACTTTAAAGAAACTGCGCAAGGCTGGCCGCAGGTCGCTTCGCCCATAGCCATCTGTTCCCAACACCGTGAAATCTCTATCTATAAACCGCCTTAACTGTTCTCCATAACTATTTATATAATCAGTAGAAAGAACAACCGGCCCTGGATGGTCTACCAGCTTTTCAGCAACAAATGATTTCCGCGCAGGCTCCTCAGAATGAGCTCTGTTCCACTCTTCTGCAAACATCCCTTCCCTATGCAGTTGATTTATTCCCGGAACAGACCAAATATCAGCAGCTACAGAATAGTCGCCTTCAAGAATCTCTGCCGCTGCAATAACCTCCCGCAAAATTGAGCCACTTCCCATAAGCTGTACCCGAAGAAGAGGTGCATCACTTCCCTTTTGGAAAAGATACATCCCTTTTTCCAGATCATCTTCAATACCAGGTACCATCTCCGGCTGGGGATAGTTTTCATTCAACAACGTGATATAATAAAAGACATCTTCATTATCGACAAACATACGGCGAATACCCTGCTGAACCAAAATGGCAACCTCATAACCGAAAGCAGGATCATAGGCCATACAGGAGGGATAGGCAGAGGCAAATAACAACCCTTGCCCGTCCTGGTGCTGCAGACCTTCACCATTCAGAGTCGTTCTGCCCGCTGTCGCCCCCATAATAAAGCCCCGTGCCCGGCTGTCGCCCGCCGCCCACAACTGATCGCCGATGCGCTGAAACCCAAACATCGAGTAAAAGGTATAAAAAGGAATCATCGGAACGCCATGGTTGGCATAGGAGGTAGCTGCTGCCAGCCAGGAGGATATTCCACCAGCCTCGGTTATCCCCTCTTCCAATATCTGCCCTGCCGGATCTTCCCGATACCAGGAGATGGATTCCGAATCCTGCGGTTCATAGAGCTGCCCGGTAGGGGCATAGATACCAAGCTGGCGGAAAAGCCCTTCCATACCAAAAGTACGGGCCTCATCAGGAATAATCGGCACAATATGCCTGCCGATTTCCTTATCTTTCACCAGGATACCCAACAGCCGGACAAAGGCCATCGTGGTAGAGAGTTCCCTCTTCTTACTACTGGCAAGAAGAGGAGAAAAGCTATCCAGAGATGGAACTTTCAGCTCCGTACAGGTCTCATCTCTATATGGAACCGGCCCGCCAAGCGCCTCTCTTCTCTCTTTCAGGAAACGGCCTTCAGCACTCTCTTTTGGCGGTTTTATAAAGGGCAGCTCTGCCAGTTTATTATCATCAAGCGGCACACTAAAACGGTCTCGGAAAGTCTTTAACGATTCAAGATCCATTTTTTTCACATTATGGGCCACCATCACCGATTCCCCAGCCTGTCCCATACCAAAGCCCTTAATGGTATGGGCTAAAATAACGGTCGGCTGCCCCTTATGTTCACAGGCAGCCTTATAGGCCGCATACACCTTGCGGGGATCATGGCCGCCTCTGGTCATCTGCCAGATCTGCCGATCAGACATTCCTTCAACCAGTGCCGTCAAACGCGGATCATCGCCGAATATCTTTTCTCTTAGATATTGCGGGCCTCTGGCTACAATGGTCTGAAACTCGCCGTCAACCATACTGCCGAGCTTTTTAATTAACAGCCCCTCGCTATCTTTTGCTAAAATAGCGTCCCATTCTGTGCCCCACAACACCTTGATAACATTCCAGCCCGCGCCTCTGAATTTTCCTTCCAATTCCTGCACAATCTTACCATTGCCGCGTACCGGGCCATCCAGCCGCTGCAAATTACAATTAACAACAAAGATAAGGTTATCCAGATTTTCTCTGGCAGCAAGAGAGAGTGCGCCAAGGCTCTCCGGCTCATCAGATTCCCCATCCCCCATAAAGACCCAAACCTTTCGATCACCGGAATCTTTTAGCCCCCGGCTCTGCAGATATTTCATAAAGCGCGCCTGATAAATCGCCGCCATCGGCCCAAGGCCCATAGATACCGTGGGGAACTGCCAGAAATTGGGCATCAGCCAGGGATGGGGATAGGAAGAAAGCCCCTTACCATCCACCTCACGCCGAAAGTTCTCAAGCTGCTCCACAGAGAGCCGCCCTTCCACAAAGGCCCGGGCATAAACGCCGGGAGAACTATGCCCCTGAAAATAGATAAGATCAGCTCCATAAGGAGCATCAGGCCCACGAAAGAACCAGTTAAAACCCACCTCATACATAGCGGAAACAGAGGTATACGTAGCAATATGCCCGCCAAGATCCTTGCCGTCTTTATTGGCTCGTGCCACCATAGCCATGGCATTCCAGCGGACATAGGCGGCCACATTTCTTGCCGTTAAGGATTTTCCTGGAATTTTGGCCTCAGCCTCAGGACGAAGCGTATTACAATATGGGGTAAGCACACCCGGACTGGTATGAACACCAAGAGATCGTGCCTTCTCAGTAAGTCTGGTTAGAAGATAGTCAGCCTTCTCCTCCCCTTCAACCTGAATCAATGCCTCAAGAGATTCAAGCCAATCTTTGGTTTCTTCTGGATCAGGGTCTTTATAGTATGATGTCATTGTGCACCTCTTTGCATAATGGGTTATACAACAGAAACAGCTTATACCAGCAGAACTACATTATCTCTGCCTGTAAGTTACTTATTTTCAAGCAAGAATAATATATCTAGTTGTTACTAAAATTTCCAGCGTAATTTACCAGTTAAAAGAAGATCAGAAACTATATTTTTCTTAACAAACTATTTCATCAACGTACTATTCTCAGTAGTACCCCCCATTTTAAGAAAAACACCTGAATATAACCTATGATACTACTGAAAAGAGGTGATTTTTTTGTTTGACAAAGAAAATATTTTCTTCTAATTTACGGTGAATTTCCTAACCTAAAAGCAGTTCATTCTTAATGGCTTTCTATCTTCAAAAAGGAGGGGATATGCGTACACTAACAATTAAGAAAAAATTGATCCTTTTACTGTTACTTTTACCATTGCTTCCTGTTTTAATTTTTTCTATCTACTTTACCAGCGAAATGAGAAAGGAGGCAGTACTCTCCTTTACCTCCTCGACTGCTCGTGAATTAAAACAGGTAAATCAAGCTTTTGCCTTTTTTATAAATGGCCTGGAACATACCGCAAAACTGGTTGCCAGAACACCGGTATTTCTAGAGGCGGACGATCTTTTGCCCAATCTTGCGGCAGGAGAAGATCCCTCAGCGACATACAATAATCCTCAGGATTCTGTAAAAAAAGCCATCAACGCACTTGCCAGAGCAACTGAGGCAAACCCCTTTATAGCGACTGCTTTCCTCGGTACAGAACAGGGAGCGTTCCTTTCTCATAATCTGGAAACCATGCCTTCCCCAGGCTTTGAAACCCGTGGAAGAGGCTGGTATAAAAGTGCTCTCAGTAAAGGCGGTACCATTGTTTCGTCTGCATATGAAAGTGCGATAGGTACGAGTGTTGTTACCATTGCAACTCCATACTCTTTCCCTGGTGGGAACACAGCCGGCGTTTTGGGGATAGATATTGATCTTTCAAGCCTGACAAAAGTTATAGAGAACAGCACTATTGGAAGAACGGGCTATATCATTCTTGTTCAGAAAGATGGGACGATTCTTGCCAACCCACACAATAAGGAGAGCAATTTCAAAAAACTCTCCTCTCTGAAAGTTCCCGCTTTTGCCGATCTTAAAAAGATGGAAGACAGTGCCACAGAGATTACTATCGACAAGGAGAGATATCTCGCAACGGTGTATATCTCTCCACAACTCGGTTATCGCTTTATTGGACTTATTGCCAAAGACGAGGTGATGGAAAAGGCTCTTTTTATGCAGAAAGTAATGATGATTCTTGCTGCAGGTTTTATTCTCCTTTTCACTCTTCTTGCTTTATGGCTGGCAAGCGGCATTGTTAATCCGCTCAACAGGGTTGCAGTACTGGTGCAAGAAATTGAAAAGGGAGGTGATCTTACCAAGAGACTTACCATCGAAAAAGATGATGAGGTTGGCTCGCTTTCCCGGCTGTTTAACGCGTTTATCGAAAAACTTCATCGTATTATTGAAGAACTAAGGGAAAACAGCACTAACCTAAGCAATTCTGCGACGCTGCTTACTGATGTCTCCAGTACCCTTCTCAATAACTCGGAAGAAACTGCACAACGAACAACAACCGTTGCCTCTTCAGCGGAAGAGATGAATGCTAATCTTTCCGGTGTTGCTGCCGCAATGGAACAATCTTCTGTTAATACCAACGTCGTTGCATCGGCAGCAGAGCAGATGCGCTCAACTATCGGCGGTATTGCCCGTAAATCAGGGCAAGCAAAAGAAGTTTCAACCACGGCAGTAACAAAGACCAAAGAAGCTTCCTCTTTTATGAAAGAGCTGGATGGTGCTGCTAACAAAATTGGCAAAGTAACAGAGGCCATCACTGAAATCTCTGAGCAAACCAATCTGCTCGCACTAAATGCCACCATCGAAGCAGCAAGAGCTGGCGAGGCGGGCAAGGGCTTTGCCGTTGTTGCCAACGAGATCAAGGAACTAGCAAAACAGACAGCTGAGGCCACCTTTGAGATCAGCAATCTGGTTGGAGATGTTCAGGAAACAACCAACCGCACCGGCAATAGTATCGGCACCATTGAAGAGATTATTAATAAAGTCAACGAAATTATCAGTGATATTGCCAACGAGGTTGATGAGCAGAGTTCTGCCACAGAAGAGATCGTTATCAACATCGGTCAGGTAAGTGCCGGCATCCAGGAAGTAAACGAAAATGTCAACCAGAGCTCACAGGCCGTGGCAAGCATTACAAAAGAGATCGTAGAAGTCTCTGTTTCTGCGAAAAATATAAACAAAAGCAGCAAGAATGTTTCAACCAGCGCGCAGGATCTGGCACAGAATGCGACGACGCTGCAAGAAATTGTCCGTCGCTTCAAGTTATAAGGTTGGCTTAAACTGCAGGAACAGCACTTATCAGACATATTCTGATAAGGCAGTGGGGTAACTGCAAGAACATAAAAAGGAAAGATTCCTCTGAAAACGGCTGTTTGGAAAAAGCTCCTTCCCCGAGAAATAATTTTTGAGGATTTCGTCTCAGAAAGGAGCTTTTTCGGACAACTCAAATTGGCAATGGTGTCTATGCACCACACAAGTTAAATCTCAAATCTGTTAACAATATCTTTCAAGCTCTTTGCCATCTTTTTCAGATTTCCCATACTCTCAACTATATGAGCACTATTTTCAGCAATACTTTGTGCCGCAGCATCCATTGAGGAAATATCCTTATTTGTTTTATCAATCCCTTCAGAACTTTTGCTAATATTTTCATTAACATCCACAATACCCTGCGATACCTGCCCAATATTTGCAGAAATTTCCTGGGTTGCAGAGGCCTGCTGGCCAATAGCAGTGGCAATAGCAGCAATGATTTCGTCGATATTCTGCATTATTGTATTGACCGATTCGATCTCTCCAATCGCTTCACTACTGGTTGTCTGAATGCCCTCAATCTGTTGTTTGATATCAGCTGCGGCTTCAACGGTCTGTGCAGCCAAGTCCTTGATCTCATTGGCAACAACGGCAAAGCCTTTGCCCGCCTCTCCTGCCCTTGCAGCCTCAATAGTGGCATTGAGCGCAAGGAGATTGGTCTGGTCAGATATTCCGGCAATGGCATCGGTAACAGCACTGATAGACTCCGCAACACTGCCAAGCTTCTGCATTTGTACGCTTGCCTTCTCTATTTGTTCCACGGCCTGTGTTGAAATATGTTTTGCCTCATCAGAATTTTTAGCAATTTCACTAATGGTAACACTCATCTCTTCTGATGCAGTGGCAACAATATTGGTGTTTTGCGTCGTCTCATCCATCGCCGCAGCAATATTATTCATATTATTGCTCAGGTCACCGGATGCACCAGCAATGTTTTTCGCCAACGCGGAAGATGCCTTTGAATTGTCGTCCATCTCATTGGAAATTCTCAATAACCTTGCTGACGAATTATCAACCATTGTAACATTGGAGCTTAATTCACCAATGATCTCCTGAAGATTTTCTACCAGCCGGTTAAACCAGAGTGCCAACTCTCTTAACTCGTCTTTTCTTTTGATCTCAATACGTCTGGTTAAATCTCCCTGAGTAACTTCCTTGACCACTTCTATTATGTAGGAAATAGGTCTTGCTACAGAGCGAACAGCAAAAACAAGAAAGAGAGAAATGGCAACAGAAAGTGCTACAGCAAACAACAGCACCAATTTTTGCAATCTGGAAAGGGTGCCGTAAAGCTCCTCTGCCTGATAAATATAGGACATAACGCCAATGGACTTCCCATTAAAATCCTTTATCGGAAAACAGGAGATGAAATAATCATCAACCCGTATCTGATACAGGCCGTTCATTCCTTTTCGTAAGATATCTGCTGTTAACAACGGATTGGTAACTGCAGCATTGGTGGAAGAGACAAAGACAAAGGCGTTATCTACAACTGGATGTTTTACCGTATCCTGCAATCGAGTGGCAATGGAAAGATGCCGGGAATCCATATATACAGCAATGGATTCTTCTTTATCTGTTATCAATGCCTTGATAACAGGATCATAGGAAGAGAGGACTTCAACAGATCCCTTATAATTTCCGTTCTCGTCCCGTATCGGCGCAAGTCCTCGTAAAGCAAAGCCACCTCTTCCTATCTCAATACCGCTAATGGGAGAATGGCTCCCTTGACTGATGGTTTTTACCGTATTACGAAAAGAACTTAAGTCATCACTTTTCCTCTGTTTCTTCTTCCATATCCGCACCAGCGAACGGGCAGGCGGCACATGAAAATGAACCCTGAGACTCTTCTTGCCGGTTATCTCCGTATATCCTTTCTCTATAGGAAAGAAAAAATCCCACAGATCTTCTCTGGCTTGCTGCATATAGGGGTCACCTGCATTACTTATATCTCCCCTATAGGCTGTTTTATAGGCTTCAATAACACGAGGGTGCCGGGAAAAAAGAGAGGCTTGCTCCAAGAGCGTTTTCGCTGCCTGCACTTCTGTTCTTTCAATATTTCTCATCTTATTGCTAACGATAGTATTGAGATTATTCATCACAAATTTCTCCACCGTTCGAGTTGCAAAAAAGCCAAAACATATTGAAAACAGCAGGCTGATTGTTACCACAGGAAAAATGATTCTCACTCCAATGGTTTGAAAACGATTCATAGCAAACTCCCCATATTCAATATAAAACAAAAGTTTTAAATGGTCTCTTCCACAAAATCATTCATAATGGTTTTATGAAAGTGTTTATAAATATCGTTTATTTTCAGATACATAGCTTTTATCCTGCTATGATCAATACTTTCAACGACGGGATAAAGCAGGTATGAGTGGTTTTCAACCTCACCTCAATACTCCGTTCCCCGGTCAGTTAAAAGAGTAAATACATATACCATACTCACCCCAAAAGAAAAGGAGCTACCCTATTCATTTCGGTTGAATACGCTCAATATATTTTTTATATCCCTCTTTCTCCATCTCTGATAGAGGGATAAATCTCAACGCTGCACCATTGATGCAGTAACGGAGTCCACCTCTCTCTTTAGGTCCATCATCGAAAACATGTCCCAAATGGGAATCGCCTGCCCGGCTCCTTACCTCAATCCGGTGAGTTCCGTAAGAGTTATCACCAACATACAGGATAGAATCAGCAGTAATTGGCCGTGAAAAAGCTGGCCAGCCGCATCCTGAATCAAATTTATCGGTTGATACAAACAACGGTTCTCCAGTTACGATATCCACATAAATTCCCGGCTCATTTTTTGTGCTGTATTCATGGGAGAAAGACGGCTCCGTTGCCGACTCCTGCGTTACCTGATATTGCAGATCGGTTAACCTCTCTTTTATCGTTTCCCTCTCAGGCATTGTATACTCAGCCCTATCAATCAACGGCTTTTCCGCAAGAGAGAGGTTGATATGGCAATATCCCACAGGATTTTTCTGCAGATAATCCTGATGGTACTCTTCTGCAGTAAAAAACTGCTGCATCGGCTGCAGCTCAACGGCCAGCGGCTTCTCATACTCCTTTTGCCGCAAAGCAAAGAAGTGACGAGCAATATCAAACTGAGACTGCTCGGTATAATAAACACCTGTACGATACTGCGTGCCCCGGTCATTACCCTGCCGGTTAACACTGGTAGGGTCAATAATCCTGAAAAGATGAGTAAGAAGTTCCGCCATACTGACAACCGTTTCATCGTAGTCAATCCTGACCGCCTCAGCATGTCCGCTATTATGGCTGCAGACATCTTCATAGCTGGGATTTTCAGTGGTACCATTTGCATAACCAGAAACGGTATCAACCACGCCCTCTATTCGGGAAAAGTACTCTTCAACGCCCCAAAAACAACCTCCGGCAAAATAGACGGTTTTAATAATGGGATATCGATGAAATTCCGCCAATTCGTCCTGCATAACATTCTCCTTAGCAATGGCATTACCAACGCCGATACAAAAGATAAGAAACAGAGCTAATAAAATTACAAAATATTCCTTTTTCATACCAATACCAGACCATCAAAAAGCATTACGGATTCCAAATAACAGAAAACCTGCTCCTCTTCACAAGAAAAAAGCGAGGGCTGCAATTTATTGCAGCCCTCGCTTACTCCATAATCTACCAGCGGCCAGACTCCAGTTCCAGCCCGGCGACTACTTGACAAACCATTATTTTACCAAAACAAATTACGGCAGTTCAACCGCAAAATCTTCCAGCGGCGGTATATTTTTAATCATGCCGTTCTCCTTGAAAAATCTGGCAAGACGTAAATAACGAGCCCGATCCAACGCCCCCGGTCTTAAGGCAAAAAGAGGGAGAAAATCACGCCATGCCAACCGATTAAGTTCATTATCAAGATCGGCGGGATTGGTACGTACAAAAAGCTGCCAGCTCTCCGCTGGATGCTTTACCAGATACCGAGCCGCCTCATCCAATGCATCAACAAAACGGCGAAGAACCTTTGCCTGTTTCTGATCGGCAATATTTTTCTTGTTGGTAACTAAAATCAACTCATCATAAACGGGAACACCATACTCCTCCACATTAAAGACCAGCCCTTTCTTCCCTTCAAGTTCAAGCTGATTTAATTCAAATGGAGGATAACCGCCAATCACCGCATCAACCTTGCCGGTAAGCAGTGACGGCGTAATGGAGAAGTTCACATTGACCGTTTCCACATCATCTGCGCCGAGGCCGTCTTCTTTCAGCATGGTATTCAGCAACAGGGTTTCAAATCCGCCAATAGAATAGCCGACCTTTTTACCCGCAAGCTGCTTAATCTCGGAAATACCGGAATCCTTCAGCACCATCACCGTATTCAGCGGCACCGGAACAAGGGTTGCAATCCGCACCAGCGGCAGCCCGTTATCAATATGCAAGAGCTGCAAGGGCTGGCTGGTTACCGCCAGATCAATCTTGCCGGCAGCGGCAAGCTTGGGCGGATCATTGGGATCTGCCGGCTCCATAATCTCTACCTCAAGCCCATGTTTTGCAAAAAAACCCTTCTCTTTCGCAATAATCAGCGGAGCAAAATCCGGGTTGATAAACCAGTCCAGCATCACTGTCACCGATTCCTTCCCGGCGGTATCCGCAGCAACGGCATGTAATCCGCTGCCGCAAACAGCAAAACAGAAAATAGCGCACCATAAAACAATTCTTTTCATCTTCTTCTCCCTTTTCAATAATTTCTTTTTTCCTTTAAGCCCCTCCGGTCTTGCCGGAGTCCTAAAAAATTAATCCATATAGTCCTGCTGCCAATAAACAACTTTTCCAACAATAAAATCGATGAGGTAATATAACCCTACCGAAACAAGCGCAAGCAAAAAAAGAGCAGCAAACATTCTGTCTATCTGCATTCGCGCATTTGTTTGCAACATATAATAGCCAAGCCCCGAACTTGCCCCCACCCACTCGCCAATAACCGCGCCAATAGGTGCAACCGCTGCCGCAACCCGCATTCCGCCGCCTAGGGCAGGCAAAGCGGAAGGGATCACCACCAGACGTAAAATAGCAAACCGGCTGCCGCCCATTAAACGGGCAAGCTCTATCCGTTCACGGTCAGAGTTACGCATTCCCTGATAAAAGGTAAAGGTAACCGGAAAAAAGATAATAAGAACTGCCATCGCCACCTTGGAAACCATACCATAGCCCAGCCACAGCACCAGAATCGGCGCCAGGGCAAAAACGGGAATGGCCTGACTTACCACCAATACCGGTAACAACCAGTATCGTAACAGCGGCGAAAGGATCATAACAATGGCCGCACCACACCCTGAAAACATACCAAGCAACAACCCCAGCACAATTTCCATAGAGGTGGTTTTCAGATGCAGCCAAAGCGTTGACCAGTGAACCACCACCGCCTTGACAACCAGTGTCGGTGCAGGCAGAATATAGTGCGGAACGCCGGAAACCATAACGATTCCCTGCCAAAGCAACACTACCCCCAAAAAGAGGACAAATGGGCGAAGAACAGTTCTTTGCCAAACAGCTCCTGTCATTGAACCTCCTCCAGCAACAGAGACAACAGTCGTGGATAAAGCTTCTGCACCACGGGATCGGACACATCACGGGGCAAGGCTCCCCCTGGATCAAAGCGGTGAACAAGACGGGAGGGAGAACCGCCCAATACCAGTATGGTGTGACCAAGCCGTAAGGCCTCCATCGGGTCATGGGTTACCAATAGAACAGTGCGGTTATGGGTAAATTCTGCTGCCAGATTCTGCATTTTCTGACGAGTAAGGGCATCAAGGGCAGAAAAGGGTTCATCCATCAGCATGATCGGGCGAGATTCCATCAGGGTGCGGGCAAGGGCTACCCGCTGCCGCATACCGCCAGAGAGAGAAGCAGGCAGCAGAGAACAGGAATCTAAAAGCCCCATTTTAGCCAAAAGATCCAGGGCATTACTGCGAACCGTATCATTTATCTCTCCCCGCAGGCGAGCTCCCAGCAAGACATTATCCAGGGCATTAAACCAGGGAAGAAGCAGATCATCCTGCCCCATCAGGGCGCAAAGCCTGTTTAAAGGCCCCTTTACAGCACTTTTGTCGGCATAGCTCCCCCCCACTTCCCCTCTATACGGCAGGGAAAAACTGCCGGCAATCATCTTGAACAATGTCGATTTTCCGCAACCGCTGGCACCAAGGATACAGGTACATTGTCCGGCAGTAAACTCAAGACAGAGATCGTCAAAAAGCTGCTGATTATCAAATGCAAGAGATATATGCCGTAAAAAAATAGAGCTTACCGCAAGCTCATTACCAGTTGCTTCCATCTCAACTGCCACCATGATATATCATATAAAATTTCAACAGGGAGGCCAGTGTCTACTCTATTTCCTATTGTCGGTACCCTGCCGTCAACATTGGAGATATATTCTTTACAGACAAAGAGCTACCGCTCCCCTCTCTGCTTTGATTTATCCCGAAAGATCAATTTAAGCGGAATTTTATCAAGCCCCAATCCCTCACGAAAGCGGTTGGTTAAATAGCGTTGATAGGAAAAATGCACCCCCTTATAGCTATTGGTCATAATAACGAACTTGGGCGGACAGGTACCAATCTGCGAAGTGTAATAGAACTTCAACCGCTTATTTTTATAGATAGGCGGAGAATGCTGTTCAATGGCGTCCTGCAGCAGACGGTTAAGGGCCGATGTCGGAAAGGTTGCCGTATACTGACGATACACAGAACCGATAACAGGAAACATTTTCTTTATACCATATCCGGTCAATGCAGAGACATTAAGCAGCGGAGCAAACCCCAAAAAGGGCAACACCCTGGCAATCTCTTCTAAAACCTCCTTCTGCCGTTTTTTGTCATGCTGCAGTAAATCCCATTTATTCACCAGCACAATCAGCCCCTTCCCTTCATCAAGCACATAGCCAATAACCTTGGTATCCTGCTCGGTTATACCTTCATCGGCATCAATCATCACCACCGCCACATCACAGCGGTTCATGGCGGCAAGGGATTTTAAGATACTGAATTTTTCCAGCTTCTCTTTTGTTTTCCCTTTGCGGCGAATTCCTGCAGTATCGATAAAGAGATAACTGTAATTGCCGTGGGTTACCAGCGTATCGACACTATCTCTGGTGGTACCGGCAACATCAGAAACCACCATCCGCTCTTCCCCTAAAATGCGGTTAATCATAGAGGATTTTCCCACATTCGGCCGGCCAAAAAATGCAACCCGTACCGTATTATCAGGCACATCAATCTCTTCCTTGCCCGTAGTAATACAGGAGGCAAGCTCTGTCATCAGATCACGGAAACCATAGGTATGCTCGGCAGAAAGCGGCCATAGCGTCTCTACTCCCAACTCATAAAACTGGGCAAGCTGCGCCGTCTCCTGCTCCGGGCCGTCAATCTTGTTAACGATATAAAAGACCGGCTTTTTCATTGCTCTACGGCGCAGAAGATCAACAATCTCACCATCGGCAGGAGTAACTCCCTCCCTCCCATCCATCAACAGCAGGATAATATCCGCCTCCTCAATGGCGGCAAGTGCCTGCTCCCGAATATGGGAGACAAAGACATCTTCCGGGTTATCATCAATACCGCCGGTATCAACCAGCAGAAACCCCTTATCCTCCCATTGTACCCGCTCATAATGACGGTCACGGGTAACACCCGGAGTTGGATCAACAAGGGCATTTCTTGACTTGGTAATACGGTTAAAAAGAGTGGACTTTCCCACATTGGGGCGGCCAATAAGCGCGACCACGGGAAGCTGTTGATGCTGTATCATATATTTCCTTTCCGTTTCCGGTATTCTGCTGAAAAACTACAAATTGATGTCTGCCATCTTTTGCAAAGCGGCAAACTGAGAAAACTGCGATGCCGTCAGCCGCTGGCGTAACAGTATAACGGACGGCTCAATAAATTGGGCAAAAAATGTTTTTTGCCGCTGATGAGAGAGAAAGGCAAAGGCCCCAATAATCTGCAGATTACGATGCAAGGCAATATCTGCATACCAGAAACGAAACCTCTCTTCAGAAATTTCGCTATCATACCCCCGCAGTAACTGAAGATAGCAAGTAAGCAGCTCCTCCTGCATATCGGCAGAAAAGCCGACATAAGGGTCCATAAGCAGAGAAGCAAGATCATAGCCCAAAGGCCCCAGACGCCCCCCTTGAAAATCAATAAATTTCGGCTTGTTATCCATAAAAAAGATATTTCTGGACTGACAATCCCGATGCAGAAAAAAGCTCGCAGGTGCCTGCGTTGCCCGTTCTGCCAGAGTGGTAAACTCCTCCTCTATTCCTGCTGGTGCATCATGCCCAAGAAGGCTCTGCCACCAGGCGGAAAGAAAATAGCCCGACTCTTTTTGCAGCATCAGCTCACGGTCATAAACAGGACTCTCCCAGCACCACTCGGTTAAAAAACCTTTTTTACCCAAAAACTGCAGCTCAACCAACGCCTCAATTACCTGGAGATAGAGGCTGCGGATCCCTGAGATATCACCCTGCTCTTTTAACTGCTGCACCAATAGGTAGAGTGAGCTTTTGCCCACATCTTCCATTACCAGCAGCCCACTTTGCTCATCAAAGCCATATATCTGCGGAACAGCACAACCCTGAGCCGCAAGATGTCTTCCAATCTTCCAGGCAGCAGTGGCTTCTGCCATCGACACCGCTTCACCATCTTCCGGGGCAACGGCAATGGCTCCGGGAAACCGCCAAAACCTCCTGTTGGAACCATCAGGAGCAACCACATCCGGCATAGCGTCACCACAGGGCAATCCCGCAGCCCCAAGCAGCTCTCTCGCCTTGTCTAAAAGTTGTTGTTCACTCATCGGCCACTCCTGAAATAAGACTGTCTGTTACCACCGCTCCTGCGGCAACCTTTATACCATCCCATATAACACTGCGGGTAACAGAGCACCCCGCACCCAAAGACACCCCGCTGCCTACCGCCGCCCACTGCCGCAGTTCACCATCCTTTACTGCCGCATCATCTGCAACATAAAAGGCAGACTCCGGCCGTATCAACTGCTCCCAGCAGGGGACATCTCCCGTCAATAAACAGCCATGCAATGCCAGATAATCCTCCGGCGTCCCCATATCCGTCCAGAAAAAAGGCTCAGCATCGGCACGGAAACACCCCAGAATTTCCCCTTGAGCCAATATATTTTTATAGTGACTGATGATGCAGGAGAAGGCATCAGGATCAATATCGCGCAAGATCTCCGGTTCTATCACCTGAATTCCGGTATATGCCAGCTTCTGCAATCTTTTTTCCGCTCTCTTCCCCTCTTCGGCAAAATGGCATATCCGCCTACCATCGCATACCACTTTATTAAAGCGCGGGTAGTTATGCATGGCGAGAGTTACCTTATTTTCTCTCTCTTTATGGTATTGATATAAACGGGTAAAATCGAGCGTATGATAAATATCCCCATTGGTGACAAGCACAGGTTCATTGGTAAAATGGGTCATTGCCCGCCGTAAACCGCCGCCAGTTCCCAGCACCTTCTCTTCCTGCTGAACAATAACCCCGTAAGGAGCAACTGCCTCCTTGATCTGCTCCGCCAGATAATGGCAGTTCACCACGATCCGCTTAAAACCAAACGCCTGAAGACGCTCAATGGTCAAAAGAAGCAAAGGTTTACCCAAAAGAGGAAAAAGCGGTTTTGGACGTAATCGGGTATGGGGCAGCAGCCGGGTGCCAAAACCCGCCGCCAGAATCATCGCCTGCATTTCTAATAATTTACATTATACAATAATCATAACTCACTAAAAAAGAGTATAAATAAAGTATTACCTCTCTTCTTTTATCTGGAGTTTTCCCTCGCTGTCTTCCCGTACGCCAACCACAATAATACCGGCATCATTGGCAGCCTTAATCATCTCTTCCCGATCAAAGATAAGGGACTGCCCTGCCTCCACCGCCAGCACAGAAGCCTTCACCCGGCGCATATTCTTAATGGTTGTCGGCCCGGTTGCAGGCAGATCAAAACGAAAATCCTGATCCGGTTTACGCACCTTTACCACCACCGCCTTCTCCCCGGCAAGCCTACCGCCCCGTTCAATAGTGGAATCGGTACCATCAATGGCCTCCACCGCCAGCACCGTGGAATCCCGCACCACCACACACTGGCCGATATCAAGCTTGCCTATTGCCTTGGCATTGCGCCAGCCAAACTCTATATCCTGCCACTGCGCCCTGCCCGGTTTCTTTTTACTGAGGACACCACAGGGAAAAAAGAGATGGCGCAGATAGAGAGTTGATTCAATAACGCGAATACCCTCTTCTTCCAGATATCTGGCAATAGCCCGTAAAATGGCATCATCCTGCCTGCGGTCTATTTTATTCCACAGGGAAAGTGCAGTGAAGTCGGGTATAACATCGCGAAAGATACGAGTCTTGGTAATAGTGCCAAGAAAAACAGTCTCCCCAACACCCTCTTTTTTAAAGAAATTGATCACCTTGCCAAGCTGGCCCAACTTGGTCCAGCAGACAGCATCCGCCCAGGCAGCAACCGCCTCATCAGTCTCCCCGCGAAAAGCGACGACCACAATCCGCCGCCCCGCCTCCCGCGCAGCCTTGGCAAAAAGCAGCGGAAACTGCCCTCCTCCGGCGATAATTCCTATATTTTCAGGTCGAACACCCATCTCCACCCCTCGTTAATCCTCACTTGTTCGCTGAATAAACCCTCTGGTGGAATCCTCCAGAAATTTAACAAGATAAAGAACTTCCTCACAATCAGGATACTCCTTTTTCACCAGCTCAAAGGCATCTTTTTTCAAGAGTTCATCCGTTTTAAAGATGGTGCGGAAGGCCTTATCGAGATTGGAAATAACCTCTTTGCTAAAATTATTGCGCCGCAGTCCAACCTTATTAATTTTTGTAATCTTGGCCTTATTTCTAATCCCGGAAACAAGCATATAGGGCGGAACATCCTTACTGATGCCAGACATCCCTCCAATATAACTATAGGGCCCGATACGGCAGAACTGATGTATCGCAACCAGCCCTCCAATTGAGGCATGGTCATGAACAATAACATGCCCTGCCAAGGTCGCAACATTAGCCATAATAACATAATCGCCAAGCTGACAATCATGTGCCACATGGGTATAGGCCATCAACAGATTGTGGTTGCCAATAACTGTTTTACCACCGCCTTTCACCGTGCCTCTATTAATGGTGGCATACTCGCGAATACGATTATCCGAGCCGATAATCAGCTCGGTGTCCTCTCCGTTATAAGTTAAATCCTGCGGCGCGTCGCCCACAGCAGCATAAGAGTAGATAGTATTACGCTCACCGATGGTTGTCGGCCCCTCAATAACGACATGCGCTCCAACCTTGGTATCTGCTCCGATCTTTACCCCATCTTCAATAACGCTATAGGCACCAATCTCAACAGAAGGATGAATCTCCGCACTAGCTGCAATCACCGCCGTTTTATGAATTTTATTGTTCGACATTTTTCTCTATTCTGGTTTACGTAGATATTGCTATCTCTCTGTTTTTTTTACGAAAAAGAAGACATCAACTCTGCTTCAGCAACAACCTTTCCATCTACTGCAGCAACACCTTCCATAACATGGACTAACCGCTTTTTTTTCTTAACGGTAAGGGTATAAATAATCTGATCTCCCGGCAAAACCGGTTTACGAAACCGCGCCTTGTTAATCCCCGTAAAGAAAAGAACCTTTTCGCCGATATAATCGGGCTGATCACAAAAGGCCATAACTCCACCCACCTGCGCCATCCCTTCCAGAATCAATACTCCCGGCATAATCGGCTGCCCGGGAAAATGGCCCTGAAAAAACGGCTCATTGATGGTTACATTCTTCAGCCCCACAATTTCTTCCCTTTCTTTAAGCGAGAGAATCCTATCAACCAGTAAAAAAGGGTAGCGGTGGGGCAGCAGCTTCATTATTTCCTGGATATTAATATTTTCAGGTGCACTAAAATCACTCATTATCTGCTCCTTTTTCCACACGTTCCATCTCTTTCAGTGCCTTACTGTTACTGCGTACCTTTGCCTGCAGTTCAGGCAGTCTGTTATAGATGGCACAACATTTTGCCCACTGTTTAACAGGAATTGCGGGAACACCGCCAACAACAGATTTGGCCGGCAGACTGCTTGTTACTCCACCCCGTCCTGCCACCATCACCTGATCGCCGATAGTAATATGCCCTGCAGCCCCCGACTGCCCCCCCATAACCACATTACGGCCAAGGGTGGCAGAACCGGCAATTCCTACCTGCGAGACAAGCAGTGTATTTTCACCAATAACAGCATTGTGACCAATCTGCACCAGATTATCGATCTTCACCCCTCTCTTTATCACCGTTTCACCATAGGCTGCACGGTCAATGGTACAGTTGGCCCCTATCTCCACATCATCTTCTATGCGTACAATACCAACCTGCGGCCGTTTTATATGACATCCCCGCTCATCAGTAGCATAGCCATAGCCATCACTACCAACCACCGTACCGGAGTGGATAATCACCCTGCTGCCCACCATACACTCCTTATAAATGGTGACATTGGCCTTTATAACGCAATCATCACCTATCTGCACATCATCACCAATAACCGCACCGGATTCAATTATTACCCGCTCGCCAATCGTCACCCGCTCACCGACAACTGCCAGGGGAGCAATAGTAATTTCAGACCCCAGCGTACTCCCCTCTCCAACAAAAGCGGTGGTATGCACCCCTTTGGCAGCAAACGGCTCCTGCAGAAAAAAGTTATGGGTGATAGCTCCTGCCAGATAAGGGTCGGCAACCTGCAGCAACACGGTAGAGATACTGGGTAATTCTTCCACTCCTTTCGGCACAAATATCGCCCCGGCCCGGCAGCTTTCCGGCACTCCTTTTTTTACTGAAACCAAAAAGCTGATATCTTCCGGCCCGGCATTTTCCAATGATGCAAAACCGGTAACCTTTCTTTCTCCATCTCCAATAACAACGGCCTGCGTCATCGACGCCAGCTCTGTAAGAGAAATCTGCTTCTCCATAATCCTTTCCTTTATCTTAAATCTATCTAATAGAGGAGAAATCTCTCCCGTATCTTTATAAATGCGGTTAACTCCGGCTGCCAGTCGGATTCCAGCTCCATAATTGAGACACCCTGTTCAAGCCGCTTACGCAAATGACTATCACCTAAAATAAGATCCATAGGCAGCCGCGTAAACTCATATTCATAAGGGGGCTGCTTATAGGCAAACTCCTCCGGGTAGAGCAGCATAGCCGCCTGCAGCAGGGCAAGAGACGTACGATAGGGGCGAAAATCACGGCTCTCGGTTACATGCAGTTGAAAACCAACACATCTCTGCTGTGCATATTTACCTGATGTCGGTTCAAAGGCAATTGGCCGTAACAGGCAGCCGGGCAACGCCGTTTTACGAAGAAGATCCATCATCTGCCCATGATGCCAATAGGGTGCCCCGACAAATTCAAACGGCTGGGTCGTCCCTCGACCTTCTGAAACCTCAGTCCCCTCCCAGATAACCTGACCAGGATAAACCAGAGCCGTCTGCACAGTGGGCATATTGGGAGAAGGGGCAACCCAGGGAAAAGCCCCCTCCCCGGCCAAAACATCTCTTTGCCAGCCGCTTACAGGAACGACCTCAAGCTCAGCACTAATGCCGAACTCCTGATTAAACATCAATGCCAGTTCACCAACAGTCATCCCGTGGCGCATCGGAAGAGGATAAAGCCCAACGAACGAGGTACAGTCTGCCTGCAGTATATTCCCTTCAACCAGCGTACCGCCTATGGGATT
>PDWI01003351.1_pt1 | contig 22659 bp, 16 predicted proteins | sample 1430891 | NCBI WGS metagenome assembly PDWI01 (sample SAMN01162508, study PRJNA174530) | Oral metagenome, whole genome shotgun sequencing project. | biome: Marine environment; feature: Marine mammal; material: Swab sample of the gingival sulcus; isolation source: swab sample of gingival sulcus... | reverse complement strand
GGTTTTGGAAGAAAAAGAGGGCAAAGATATTGTAAAAGTCTTGGTGGCAAGTGGACGAGAAACGCCGTATTACGTTAAAAAATACGGAATGAGCCAAAAAGGTTGCTATATCAGAGTAGGCAGCAGCAGTGAACCAATGAGCCAAGAAATGATAGAAAACTTGTTTGCCTCACGAGTACGAAACTCTTTGAGTAAAATTAGGTCGCACCGACAAGATTTGACTTTTGAACAATTGAAAATATATTATCATGAAAAAGGTTTAGGTTTAAATGATAAATTTGCTTCTAATTTAGAATTGCTTACAGAAGACGGTAAGTATAATTATGTAGCTTACTTGATGTCAGACATTAACGGAACGTCAATAAAAGTAGCAAAATATGCAGGCACCGATAAGGTTGATTTAATAGAAAATAATGAATATGGTTATTGTTCGCTGATAAAAGCCACCAAAAGTGTGTTAAATAAATTAGAAATTGAAAACAAAACGGCGGCTTTAATAACTTCAACCACAAGAATTGAACAACCGCTTTGGGATAAAGTAGCGTTAAGAGAAGCGGTGATAAATGCCATTGTTCATAATGATTATACAACAGAAAATCCACCTGTTTTTGAGATATTTAGTGATAGAATTGAGATAACCTCTACCGGAGGATTGTCAGTTATAAAGAATGTTGATGATTTCTTTGCCGGCTATTCAAAACCAACGAGTAGAGAAATTATGAGAATTTATAAAGACCTTGAATTGGTGGAACATTTAGGTTCCGGTTTGAATAGGATATTGAAGGCTTATGGCAAAGATACTTTTGTTATAAAGCAAAACTATATGCGAAATATTTTTTATAAAAACATTAAAGAAGTAAAAGAAGAACAAACAAAAAATGTCGGTGTAAATGAGGGTGTAAATGAGAAGAATGAGGGTGTAAACGAAGAAAATGAGGGGGTAAATGTCGGTGTAAATGTCGGTGTAAATGTCGGTGTAAATAAAGTTTATGAATTTATAAAAGCAAATAATCCCATAAAAGCAACAGATATTTCAAAAGAGTTTAATAGTGTTACCCTAAGAACTATTGAAAGGTGGTTGCAACAATTGAAAAAAGAAGGCAAGATAGAATATAAAGGTAGTCCCAAAACAGGCGGATACTTTGTTAAAAAATAAAGAAGAGAAGTTATGAAAAACAATGTATTTATAATAGCAGAACTTTCTGCAAATCACAATGGTAGCAAGCAAGTTGCTATTGATACAATAAAAGCTGCTAAAAGATGTGGTGCTAATGCGATAAAGTTGCAAACTTATACAGCAGATACTATGACATTAGATGCCTATAATGATGATTTTATAATCAAAGGTACAATTTGGGAAAATCAAAGACTTTACGACTTATATAAACAAGCATATACCCCTTGGGAATGGCACAAAGAATTATTTGAAGTTGCAAAAAATGAAGGGCTTATTTGCTTTTCTTCGCCCTTTGATAAAACAGCCGTTGATTTTTTGGAAACTTTGAATAATCCTATTTACAAAATAGCGTCTTTTGAAATTACGGATATTCCTTTAATAGAATATGCTGCATCAAAAGGTAAGCCAATTATTATATCCACAGGAATTGCAAACTATGAAGATATTAAACTGGCGGTAGATACTTGCAGAAAAGCGGGAAATAATGATATTACTTTATTAAAATGTACCTCTTCTTATCCTGCTCCAATTGAAGATGCCAATCTTGTAATGATGCAACGTTTGGCAAAGGACTTTAAGGTAAAGGTGGGTTTATCAGACCATACATTAGGAATAACTGTACCTGTGGTAGCCACTGCTTTGGGTGCAACTGTTATTGAAAAACATTTTATTTTAGATAAAAGCATTGGCGGTCCGGATGCTTCTTTTTCCTTAGATAAAAAAGAGTTTGCCGAAATGGTTACAGCTGTAAGACAGGCTGAAAAAGCTATAGGTCAAGAAACTTATGAATTAACAGAAAAACAAAAGTCGGGGAGAGTATTTGCTCGTTCCTTATATGCGGCAGAAAACATCAAAAAAGGCGAAATCATTACCGAGAAAAATGTTCGCTCGGTGCGCCCGGGATTTGGAATGCACCCTAAATATTATAATGAAATTCTTGGTAAAAAAGCTACAAAAAATTTAGAAAAAGGTACTCCGTTAAGCCGGAATTTAATTGATTAGTTCAATGGGAATAATAAAAAAACAAACCATAATAGGAACAATACTAACCTACACCGGAGTTATTGTTGGTTTTATTACTGTTGGAATACTTTCGCCCAAAATAGACAGTAAGTATATTGGACTTACGGCTGTTATTATATCGCTTTCAAATATTATGAGCCAGTTAGGAAGTCTTGGCTTGGCAGGAGTTACTACGCGTTTGTTTGCATATTTCAGAACAAAAGACAATACCCACAACGGATTCTTATTTTTGGCTGTGGCTGTCTCAACTTTGGGCTTTATTCTGGCAAGCATAATAATTGTTGTTTTAAAATATACAGTTTATTCAGAAAGAGCTGAAAACGACTTGTTTATTCAATACTATTGGCTCATTGTTCCGGTTACGTTTTTTTCCGTATTCTTTAACCTGTTCGACCAATATTATAAAGTGCTGTTCAATGCCGTAAAAGGCATATTCCTTAAGGAATTAGTGCAAAAAATAGGCACATTTTCTGCTCTTTTAATGATTGTTGTCGGATTAATTAACTTTAAAACTTTTGTTTGGGTATATTTTGCAGGCTATTCCTTGCCCGGAATAATAATCATTATTTCTTCTGTTCTTGATAAAAAAAATAGTTTTAAACCTCAATTAAAATTCTTAAGTAAAGACCTTAAAAAATCAATGATTTCTGTTGGCGTTTTTAGTATAATTTCGGGGGCTTCGGGTATTATCGCAATGAATATCGACAGAATAATGATTGAAGCTATGGACGGTTTATCAAATGCCGGCGTCTACTCTATTGCTTTTTATTTTGGGGTGTTGGTTATTATTCCGTCCAGATCTTTGCTGAAAATATCTTCTGCTTTAATTGCCGAAGCATGGAAAAATAACGATATAAAAAACATTGCTTTAATTTACAAAAAAAGTGTCATCAATCTCTTCTTAGTCGGGCTATTATTGCTTATTGGATTGTATATAAACCTCGACAATATTTTAGTTCTGCTAAAAGGCGATTATGCTTCCGGTAAATACGTAATCGTTTTTATTGCTGTTGCATTTTTATCTGATATGCTGCTTGGGGCAGGAGGACAGATATTATTTACTTCCGATAAATATAAATTTCAGGCATACATAATGATTTTGTACATATTGCTCATTGTTGCTTCTAATGCAATATTAATTCCTGAATACGGAATTACCGGAGCTGCAATTGCAACTTTTTTATCAAAAGTTCTAACAAACATTATGTATTATTTTGTTCTTTTAAAATACTATAAACTTCAACCTTATAATTTTAAGATTTTGCTGATTATAATATTTGGAGCAATCGTCCTTATTATAAATGCTTATATCCCTAAACAAAATAATTTTATAGTTGATATAATTGTCCGCAGTTTCATAGCCGGAATAGTTTACATTGTGTTAAACTATGTTGCTAAAACTTCTGAAGACTTTAATGCTATTGCAAACAAATACATAGGAATAATTGGGGAAATCATAAGGTAATAGGAAATAAAAATATCTCCGGTATTTGTAAAGAATAAAAAAAAATTACCTTTGCATCCGGTATATAATCCGACTTTAATAAATTACTGATAAATAATACGGGTTAAGATATACAAGGAAAATTTTTATTAATATTTAAATCTAAAAAAAAGAATGTAATGAAAAACAGACGTTTACTATTCACACTATTGTTGTTAATCGTTGGCGGCGGAGTTTTACAAGCTCAAAGTTTATTTGTTAATGACAACAATGGAAATCAAACCGGCTATGCCTTAAAAAATATACAGCGCATGCAATTTGTTTCCGGAAATTTAGAAATACTGCCCTCCAATGGCGACAGTATGGAAGAATATGCACTGCAAGATATTCGAAATTTAACTTTTAGCTCAGAAACAATTGGTATAAATGATGATTTGTCTTTATCTAATCAGCTGATACATCTTTATCCTAACCCCGTAGCGCATACCTTGCATATAGACCTCTCCAATGTAAAAACGGGCGGCTCTATTCAAATTTTTAATATGACAGGGCAACTTCTGCAAACCCAAAAAGTGGGTGAAGATCAATGTACATTAAATGTAGAACACTTACCAAAAGGTGTTTATTTCTGTCATTATAATCATCTGAAACAAACAGAAATTGTAAAATTTATTAAAAATTAAAAAACCACTCAATTAATCATAAAAAAAGAGAAATTAAAATGATAAGAAATATATTTTTAACAGTTGTTTTTATTGCTTTTGCCTTAGTAGGGCTTAATGCACAGAACCACGACATTATCTATATTATGAAAGATGGTAATATCGTGAACCTGTACAATGTAAATACAGAAATCGATAGTATTATTTTCTATAATGATCTAGAGGAATATGAAACAATGTACATTATGAAAGATGGGAGTGTTGTTGGTCAATATAATGTAAACAATGACATGGATAGCATTATTTTCTATCAACCGACTTTACCGGAAAATACTTTTATTGATGACAGAGATGGTAATGTGTATCGATATGTAACTATTGGGAATCAAACTTGGATGGCAGACAATTTAAGATATTTGCCTTCGGTAACAGATTCTACTGAAGTATTGGATGTTCCTGCATATTATGTATATCGATATGGAGGTACTGATGTAGCAGAAGCAAAAGCGCATCCTAACTATACAAAATTTGGTGTTTTATATAATTGGTATGCCGCTATGGACGGAGCATCTGCCAGTGATACAAATCCCAGTGGTGTACGTGGTGTATGCCCGGAAGGTTGGCATTTGCCCAGTAATGCAGAATGGACAGAACTAACCGGTGCAATCGGAGATGCTTCGGTAGTTGGCGGTAAATTAAAAGAAACCGGTACAGAGTATTGGAGTGTTCCCAATGCCGGTGCCACGAATGAATATGAATTTAATGCTCGTGGTGGTGGCTTTCATGCTCGTATCGTAGGTAAGTTTTTAGACCTAAAAGAAATAGGCTATTGGTGGACTACTTCAACTCATGAGATGTTTACCGGTTCACCTTATGTTCGATTTATGTGGTATGATAAAGCTTCAATCAGTGAACAGTATTACGACAAACCTTACGGTTTCTCAGTTCGTTGTGTAAAAGACTAATTGATTAATATTAATATGCGAAAGGAGGGGTATTCAAACAAGAGTATCCCTCTCTTTTTTTGAGTTAAGCTACATTATTTCGGAAGTCTTCATAATTCGGGTTAAACAAAAAGAACCTCAGGGATTTTTTTAATCCCTGAGGTTCTTTTTTCAGCTCCCAACTTTGAAACTGCTATAACGATGAAGTTCGCTATTTGATTTTACTTTTTCAAAACTCGCAAAATGCGGGTTAAGCCTCTAAACCTTCCGCGTCCGTTGAGTTGCTCAGTGCTTGGTTATACATGGTCATGGCACGCAAACTCATTCCCATACTTGAGAACCCGCCGTCATGGTATAGGTTCTGCATGGTTATTTTTTTTGTTAAATCAGAGAACATCGTTATACAAAAATCGGCAAACTCGTCGGCAGTGGCATTGCCCAAAGGCGACATACGCTCCGAAAAGTCCATTAATCCGTCAATTCCTTTTACGCCTTGTCCTGCCGTAGTCAGTGTGGGCGATTGTGAAATGGTGTTTATCCTTATCTTTTTTTCTCTGCCGTAAATATAGCCGAAACTTCGAGCAATTGATTCCAACATGGCTTTTGCATCAGCCATATCATTGTATCGATACAAGGTTTTTTGTGCGGCAACATAAGACAAGGCAACTACCGAGCCCCATTCGTTGATTGCATCTTTCTTTTTTGCGGTTTGCAGCAGCTTATGAAACGAAATTGCGGAAATATCCAAGGTCTTGGATAAAAAACCGTAATCTAAATTATCATAATCTCTGCCTTTTCTAACATTTAAAGACATTGCAACGGAATGCAGAATAAAATCAATCTTTCCGCCGAAATGTTCCATGGTTTTATCAAAAAGATTTTCTAAATCGTTCAAATTTGTTGCATCAGCAGGAACTACAATCGTATTGCATTTTTCTGCCAGTTTATCTATCTCACCGAAACGCATCGAAACAGGCGTGTTGGTTAAGACAAATTCTGCTCCTTCTTCATAGGCTCGTTCCGCTACTTTCCACGACAAGGATTTGTCGTTCAAAGCACCAAAAATCAATCCTTTTTTTCCTTTTAGTAAATTATACATAACTTTAAATAAATTTGGTTATAATGCCGCAAATATACGAACAATCCGTTTTTTTTATGATTTTTAACATATTTTAATAATTTAAAAGTGCTTTTAAGCTTAAAAAAAAATCTCGAAATTTGGGATAAAAAAACTCATAATTCATTCTTAATTTTTTTTAGAGGGGTTTTGCTATTTGCCGACAATCTGCAATTTTTATAACCTTGCGTTAAGAGCTGTGTTATGTGCTTTTTCATTCTTTCCTTATTGGAGTAATATATGGTTCTTTACCCGCAAATATTATAGACATTTTTATAATATTTTCATGCTTTATTTTGTTTTCAAGAAGTTCCGAATAATATCTGTTTGTTTCAATTTGGCTTAATGCTTTGTTTATTTCTTTGTTTATTCTGTTAGTAAAATCGCCTTTTTTTTCAGTTTTTTCTTGCTTTTTAATACTTTTTATTTCTATAACTATTCCGTTTGCAGTCTTATCGTGCGGAATAAGCATTATGTCGTAGCGTCCCTCTCCGCTTTCTTTGTTTGATTTTATTATGTAATCATCTTTGAGGATTGTCAATAATCCGAGCGTGTAAACATGATAAATTTGTTCCGAGGCAATGGTCTTTTTATGCTTTTCTGTTTTTTCGGCAGTATCGTAATAGCTGAAAGTATCGCCTACAAGTTGCTTGAAACCTTTTTCAAATTCCCTAATTCTATTGTTTATTAAATTCTCCGAAGTGCTTATCAGCAAATCTTTTGTGATTTTTAATTCTTCATTTAACCAGCTCATTATTATATCGGTAAATACTATTTTAACTTCATTGTTCGGTATTCTTAACTTGTAATTGCCGTATTTACTTTCTTCTACTTGCGTAAGGTAGCCGTTATCGGTTAATAATGTCCACAAAAGTTCTGCATTTCGTTCAAAATCTTGAAAAACAAAGTTTTCTTTTAATTCTTTATCAATTGTTTTTCCTTGAACTAAATCATGAACAGCATTTTTTACCCCAACTTCAATAATTCTGCTTTTTATTAAGGAATAATCGCCGGAATTTATCCAATAGGCTCTAAATTCATCTTCGTGTTTCGCAATATAATTAACTATCGACCAAGGATTGTATATATTTTCGGTTTTGCCGAATTTATAGCCGTTGTACCATTTTTTTACTTCTTCTTTCTTGTTTTCTAAATGGAAATAAGTCAGTATTCTTTCTGTTTCTTCTTTTGTAAACCCGAAACTGTCCGAGAAGTAATTTGAGCTTATCCCAAAAACAGATAAATTATTCCATTCCGAAAAAATACTTTCTTTGCCCACACGCATCACGCCGGTTAAAAGTCCTTTGTGTAAAGAATTATTGCCTTTATAGGCATCGCCCAAAAATCCTTGCATAAAATTTACGAGCTTTTCGTAATAGGTTAAATTACCACTCTGAAAGGTCTTTATGGGAGGCTTGGTATATTGAAAGGCACTAATTATTGGAGCATCATACTCATCAACAAGAATTATCGTTTTTTCTCCAAAATATTTTTCTAAATATTTGCTTAAATTTACAAGACCTTCCTTTACTGTTGTTTCATCGGCGGTGCGATCTATTATTTGTTCAATTATTTGTTTTTCGTCTTTTTCTAACTTATCTGATTCTGTTAAATATCGGTGTTTTTTATATAAGTTTGAAACTACGTTTCTAAATTTATTCAAACATTTATCCCAATCGGTTTCTTTAATGCTTTTCAGTGAAATATTTATTACAGGATATTTATTTTGATGTTTTGCACAAAATTCTTTGTCTTCCGAAATTTTAAAATCGGCAAATAATTTTTTGCTTTCGGGTTTTTGAATATCAAAAAAATGTTCAATCATCGACAAATTCAGGGTCTTTCCAAATCGTTTGGGACGTGGAATTAAGAGTACATAATTGTTGTCATTGTAGAACTGTTTGATTAACATGGTTTTATCTACAAAATACCCATTGTCTCTTATTATTGTTTCAAAATTGGAACTGCCTATTTTTAATATTTTTTCCATTTTTTATTTTCCTTGCTTTCTGCAAATTTACAATTTTATTTTTATAATCAACACGGTTTTCTCTTTTTCGCTTGCTCATAACTTCTATTATTACTTACGTGAGCGTTGCGCCGTTTATAATTTACCATTTCTTCCGATTTTGGTCTTTTAAAAAATCTCGAAATTTGGGCTAAATAAGGCAAGTATTGGGATTTTGCGAACTCTTTTTTATTTTCTATTTTTGCCGGAAATTTTTTAAACTGTTTCTATGCACATTACAATTATTGACCAAATTATTATAGCCCTATATTTTTTGATTAGTCTGGCAATAGGCATATTTATGTCAAAACGTGCGGGCAAGGGCATGAACGATTTTTTCCTGAGCGGAAGAAAACTGCCTTGGTATATTGCCGGCACGAGTATGGTTGCAACAACCTTTGCCGCAGATACGCCCTTAGCCGTTACCGAATTGGTTGCGCAACATGGTATTGCGGGTAACTGGCTGTGGTGGAATATGTTACTCGGCGGTATGCTGACCGTGTTCTTCTTTGCAAAACTTTGGCGACGCTCCGGCATTATTACCGATGCCGAATTTGTAAATATCCGCTATTCCGGAAAAGCCGAACGTTTTTTGCGAGGTTTTAGAGCCGTTTACATCGGTATTTTTATGAATACGATTGTTATTGCTTGGGTTAATTTGGCAATGGTTAAAATTTTAAGTGTGATGTTCCCGAACCTTACGATTTTCGGATATGCCGACTTTAATATTGCAGGACTTCCCATAAGTGCGCATCTGATTGCCGTAGCCGGTTTAATGCTTTTTACTACTTTGTATTCGGCGCTTTCCGGACTTTGGGGTGTTTCCTTAACCGATAGTTTTCAGTTTATCATAGCAATGACCGGCAGTATTATTCTTGCCGTGTTTGCGGTAAACAGCGTAGAGGTCGGGGGTATTGCCGGACTGAAAGAAAAATTGCCGGCTTGGAGTTTTGATTTCTTCCCGGTCTTGGGAAATAGTGCCGGAGATGCTGAAAGTGCCGGTGCTTCGGGTATCTTAAAAATGAGTGTTACGGCTTTTGTGGCTTATCTCGGTGTGCAGTGGTGGTCGAGTTGGTATCCCGGCTCCGAACCGGGTGGAGGCGGCTATGTGGCACAACGTATGATGTCTGCAAAAAACGAAAAACATTCCGTATTGGCAACGCTTTGGTTTCAGGTGGCGCATTATGCTTTACGCCCTTGGCCATGGATTATTGCTGCATTTTCCGCATTAATTCTTTATCCCGAAGTAAGCGACAAAGGGGCTGCCTATGTGATGCTCATTCGCGATTTAATGCCGGCAGGATTACTCGGTTTGTTGTTGGCTGCCTTTTTAGCGGCTTATATGTCAACTGTTGCATCGCAAACTGTTTGGGGAACATCTTATATTATTAACGATTTCTACAAACCTTTTGTAAATAAAAATGCCGACGAAAAACAGTATGTTAAAATTTCCCGAATTACGACTTTTATTTTGATGTTTTTTGCCTTGATAATTACTACGCAATTCGATAAAATCAGCGATGCTTGGAAATTTGTTTTGGCAATGAGTGCCGGAATAGGCTTGGTCTTGTTGTTAAGGTGGTTCTGGTGGCGCATTAATGCTTGGTCTGAGATATCTGCAATGATTGCTCCTTATTTGGTATATCCTTTGTTGCGATACGGCTTGAATTTAGATGTCTTGGGCAGTGATTTTGAGTTAAGCCTTATTTTGATTGTTATTTGGTCCACGGCAGTATGGATAACGGTAACTTTCCTAACAAAACCGGAAGAAGAAGCAAAATTGAAATCTTTTTATACAAAAATACATCCCGGAGGAATTGGTTGGAGAAAAATTGCGAAACAATTACCCGAAGTAAAAGGAGATACAGGCTACGGCAGGTTGTTTGTAAATTGGTTTTCCGGCAGTTTGATGCTCATGTTTGCTTTGTTCGGAATAGGAAAAATAATTTTTGCGGAATATCTTACCGGTATCTTGTTTATTGCTTTGGCGCTTGGGCTTGGGTTGGTTATTTCGTACAACTTATCCGTAGCGGAAAAAAAGAATAAGCAGACGCAATAGCCTATTTGCAATGAAGCAAAAAAATATATTAATTGCACCTTTGGATTGGGGCTTAGGGCACGCATCAAGAGACATACCCCTTATTCGCAGCTTAATAAAACATAAGTTTAATGTAATTATTGCCGGTAAGGGGGCATCGGGCGAACTCTTAAAAAAAGAGTTCCCGCAACTCACTTATCTTAATTTGTCTTCTTTTTCAATTGCTTATCCCAAGAGCCGTTTTTTTATATTGAAAATTTTGCTTCAATTACCGAAAATAGTTTGCGGTATTGCAAAAGAATATAAAACCGTTCAAAAATATGTGAAAGCTTTTGACATTGATTTGCTTATATCCGATAATCGATACGGTGTATACGCTTCGCACATTCCTTCGGTTTTTATAACGCATCAAGTTTTGCCCGGTTTGCCGGCTTGGCTTAAAATTTTTGAAAAATTACTGTTCCGAATACATTTAAGGCGTATAAAAAAGTTTGACAGATGTTTTATCCCGGATGCTGAAATCGGAGACGATTTGTCCGGCAAATTATCCCACCGGTACAGGCTTCCGGAAAACTTTAATTACATTGGCTTATTGTCCCGTTTTTCATATATGGAAGCATCAAACAAAGAGCCTGAATATGATATGCTTGTTATACTTTCCGGACCGGAGCCGCAACGCAGTATATTGGAACGCAAATTGATGAAGCAATTAAAAAACGCATCGTATAAAACCTTATTTTTAAGAGGCAAACCCAATGAGAATACGGGGCATTCCAAGAGCAATATTGTTTTTAAAAGTCATTTGCCTTCAAACGAAATGCAAAGGCTTATTGCAAACACAAGGATTGTTATTTGCCGTTCCGGTTATTCAAGCATTATGGATTTGGTCTGCATGAAGAAAAAAGCGATAATTATTCCCACACCCGGACAAAGTGAGCAAGAATATCTTGCGGAGTATTTAAAAGAAAAAGGTTTATTTGTTGTCCAAAAACAAGACAGCTTGAATATTGCGGAAGCAATAAAAAAGCTTGATCTTTTGCAGCCGGATTATACCCAATTTCCCGGATTTAAGGAAGATATGTTTATAAATAGCATAAAATCATTGCTCTAATCAATAACTTACAGAAACTTTCGAGAAAATATCCTTGCATATTAAAACAGAATATTTATCTTTGCGGTCGAAAATGACAAAATGAAGAAATGGAGGGGACGACAGTCCCCTGTTTTATTGAATAAAATTGAGTTATAAAGCAGAAAATATAAAACTTATTGTTGAAGAAATCTTGAAAGATGCTTCGGATGATTTTCATGATAAAGATATTTTTATTACGAATGTGAAAATATCGTCCGACAGTCGCATTACGGTTTTAATCGACAGTTTCAATAATGTTAAAATTGCCGATTGTGCTTTGCTGAGCAAGAAAATCGAGGAGCAATTAGACCGCGAAAATGAAGACTTTGAACTTGTGGTTTCATCAGCCGGTTTAGATAATCCTTTTACGGTTTTAAAACAATACCAAAAAAATATCGGAAGAATTGTCAAGATTCTTTTGAAAGATGGTGAAAAAATAAAAGGAAAACTGATTTCTGTTAATGAGGATGAAGTAGAACTTGAACTTGAACGAAAAAATAAAAAATCTGCTAAAAAAACGGCAGAGATACAAGAAAATTTAAAAGTGAAATTTAATCACATAAAAGAAACGAAAATAGTTGTAACATTTTAAAATACAGCCTGATGAGTAATATGAATTTAATAGATACTTTTGCAAACTTTAAGGAAAATAAAGATATTGACAGGGTAACCATGATGGGAGTTCTGGAAGAGGTTTTTCGCAGTATGTTTGAAAAACAATACGGAACTTCCGATAATTATGATTTTATCATCAATATCGATAAAGGCGATTTTGAGATTTGGCGAAACAGAGTAGTTGTTGAGGACGGCGAAGTTGAAGACCCCAATTTGCAAATATCAATAAGCGAAGTGCATAAAGTAGATGATGATTATGAAGTTGGAGAAGAATATGCCGACGAAGTAAAATTAGAAGATTTCGGAAGACGAAACATATTATCGCTTCGCCAGAACCTATCGTCTAAAATTTTGCAATTGGAACGCGAGGGGGTTTATGGACGCTATAAAGACAGAATTGGCGAGATTGTAACCGGAGAAGTATATCAGGTTTGGAAAAAAGAAATGCTTATTCTCGATGATGAAGAAAATGAAATGATATTGCCGCGAGAGGAACAAATACCCTCTGACTTTTTTAGAAAAGGCGACACTTTAAGAGCGGTAATCGAACGTGTTGAAATGAAAAATAATACACCTTTGATTATTATTTCAAGAACTTCGCCAAAATTTCTCGAACGTCTTTTTGAGTTAGAAGTCCCCGAAATATATGACGGTCTAATAACCATTAAGAAAATTGTGCGAATTGCCGGCGAACGAGCAAAAGTAGCCGTAGAATCTTACGATGAAAGAATTGATCCCGTAGGTGCTTGTGTCGGTATGAAAGGGGCAAGGATACACGGTATCGTGAGAGAATTGAGAAACGAAAATATTGATGTTATCAACTATTCCGAGAATTTGAAACTATACATTCAAAGAGCTTTAAGCCCTGCTAAAATTAAGAGTGTTAAGATTTTGGAAGAAGACAAAAAAGTGGAAGTATATCTTGACCCGGAAGAAGTCTCAAAAGCAATCGGTAAAGGCGGTTTAAATATAAAATTGGCCGGAAAACTGGTCGGATATGAAATTGATGTTTTCCGTGATATTGACGAAAGTGAGTTGGAAGACGATGTGGATATTATGGAGTTCAATGATGAAATTGACGAATGGGTATTGGAAACCTTTAAAAATATCGGTTGTGATACAGCAAAAAGCGTGTTGAATATTTCTCGCGAGGAGCTTATTAAAAGAACCGACTTGGAAGAGGAAACTGTTGATATGGTCATTGAGATTTTACAAAGCGAGTTTGAAGATAATAAGGAATAGCCAAATATTCCCGAAAAATATATTAACATTGCACCTTGAAAAGTATCTTTAGGGTATTTAGGGCAATATAAAATTGAATAAGATTAAAAAATATATGGCAGTTAAAAAAAATAAACGATTCTTTCAAATAGCACGAGAACTGAATGTCGGAATCCCGCATCTTGTGGAATATCTTAGTGAAAAAGATATTGAAATAGAAGACAGACCCAATACAAAAGTGCCCTATGAGGTATATGAATTATTGTTGGAAGAGTTTAGTTCCGACAAGGAAGTGAAGGAAGAATCTAAAAAAATAATTCAGCAAAAGCGAGAGCTGGAAGTTGAAGAGCTTCCGGAACCGGAGGAAACTGTGCCTGAAACAAGCCAAAAAGAAGACGAACCGGCTGTTGTTGAAGAGGATCCTGTTGAGGAAACCAAAAAAGAAGAACTTGTTGAAGAGAAAGAAGAAACTGTCATAGAAAACCCAACAGAAGCAGAGCCTGCATCAGAAGTTATTTCAGAAACGCAAGTTCCGGAAGAAACCGCCGAGAAAGAACAAGAGGAAAAAGCTGTTGAAGAAGCATCTGTTAAAGAAACTGAAACGGACGATGCGCCCGGCGGATTAAAAGTGCTTGGTAAAATTAATTTGGAGGATACTAAAGAAAGGAAAAAAACAGCCAAAAAAACAAAAAAAGAAAAAGCTGAAAATCTCAAAAAACTTAAAGAAGCATCTGAGGCGGCATTAAAAAAGCAAAAAGAGAAAAAAGAGCAGGAAGAGAAAGAAATTGCCGCAGCAAAAGAAGCCGAAGAACGAGAACGAAAAAGAGAAGAAGCCGAAAAGAACTTTATAAAAACGGAAGTAAAAGAGCTGCAAAAACCCAAAGTTGTAGGTAAAATTGAGATTAAAGAAGAAATAAAACCCTCAAAAAATAAGAATAAGAAAAAAAGCGATGATGCACAAGCTAAAAAGACAAAGAAAAAACGTGTGCGTCCGCGAATTAAAAAGCCTATCAATCAAGATAGTGTTTCTAAAGTAAAAACAGAACGAGGCAAACATCAACAAAAATCGAATAAGTTTAAAAAACGCCCGGAAGTAAGCGAAGAAGATGTGCAAAAACAAGTTCGCGAAACCTTGGCTAAACTGACCAATAAATCCAAAAAAACCGGTGTTGTTCACAGAAAATTGAAGCGAGAAGAAAAACAGCAACAAATTCAAGAACAACTCGAACAACAAGAAAAAGAACAATCAATCCTTAAAGTAACCGAGTTTATTTCGGCAAATGAACTTGCTAAGCTTATGGATTTGAGTGTAAATGAGATAATTGCGACAAGTTTTGATTTGGGTAAAATGGTTACCATTAACTCAAGGCTTGATGCTGAATTAATTGCTATTATTGCCGATGAATACGGCTTTGAGGTGCAATTTATTTCGGCTACGGAGGCAGATGTAATTGATGAAGTTGAAGACAAAGACGAAGATTTAAAACCGCGTTCTCCCATTGTTACCGTTATGGGACACGTTGATCACGGAAAAACGTCTTTGCTCGATTATATTCGTGATGCCAATGTAATTGCCGGAGAAGCCGGCGGAATAACACAGCATATTGGTGCGTACAGCGTAAAATTAGATACGGGCGAAAAGGTTACGTTTTTGGATACGCCCGGACACGAAGCGTTTACCGCAATGCGAGCCAGAGGAGCAAAAGTTACGGATATTGCAATTATTATTATTGCTGCCGATGATAATATAATGCCTCAAACAGAAGAAGCCATAAGCCATGCAAAAGCTGCCGAAGTTCCTATTATATTTGCGATAAATAAAATCGATAAACCCGGTGCCGACCCGGAAAGAATAAAACAAGAATTGGCGGAACGAAATTTACTCGTTGAAAGCTGGGGCGGAAAATACCAATCGGTGGACATATCCGCAAAAAAAGGTGAACATGTAGATGAATTGTTGGAAGAGGTTATTCTCGCTGCCGAGATGTTAGAACTGAAAGCAAATCCGGACAGACCAGCCAAAGGAACGGTCATTGAAGCCGAGTTGGATAAAGGTCGAGGCTATCTTTCAACCATATTGGTTTCTACGGGAACTTTAAAGGTCGGTGATATTATTTTAGCCGGTGCTTATTCCGGTAAGGTAAAAGCAATGTTTGATGAACGAAACAAGCGGGTTAAAAAAGCCGGACCTTCAACACCGGTGCAAATTCTTGGATTAGACGGCGCACCGCAGGCAGGTGAGGCTTTCTATGTGATGAAAAGCGAGAAAGATGCGCGAGAAATTGCCGATAAAAACAAACGAATACAAAGAGAGCAAACACTCAGAACGCATAAGCACATAACGCTTGATGAAATAGGCAGACGCTTACAGTTAGGTTCATTCCAAGAAATCAACATCATCATTAAAGGGGACGTGATAGGCTCGGTAGAAGCTGTTGCCGATTCGCTGATTAAACTCGGAAATGATGAAATTCAGGTGAAAGTGATACACAAAGGCGTAGGGCAAATTTCCGAAGCCGACGTTATGCTTGCTTCGGCTTCCGATGCCATAATCATCGGTTTCCAAGTAAGACCTGCTTTGGCAGCCAAAAAATTGGCAGAAAAAGAAGAAATTGACATTCGATTGTATTCTATTATATATCAAGCTATTGAGGAGTTAAAGTCTGCAATGGAAGGAATGCTTTCGCCGGAAGTTAAAGAAGAAGTTACGGCTACCGTTGAAATTAAAGAAGTTTATAAAATATCGAAAGTCGGTAAAGTTGCCGGTTGTATGGTACTGGACGGAAAAATTTCACGAAACGATAAAGTCAGACTTATTCGCGAAGGTATCGTAAAATACGACGGCGAACTTGGTTCTTTAAAACGATACAAAGACGATGCTAAAGAAGTGAGTGCCGGAATGGAATGCGGTTTGAACATTGAAAACTTCAACGATATTAAAACAGGCGATATTATTGAGGCTTATCGAGAAACCGAAACAGCTCGAACGCTGTAAGAAAAGATTATTTTTTTTAAGATAAAATGCTCTGTATCTTTGCAGAGCTTTTTTTATGTTTACAAAAAAGAAAAACAATGGCTAATTTACCCGGAATACCCAAAGGAACCCGAGACTTCTCTCCGGAAGTTTCGGCAAAAAGAAATTATATTTTTGATACCGTAAAAAATATTTACAAGCAGTTCGGCTATAAACAAATTGAAACGCCGGCAATGGAAAACCTTTCCGTTTTAACCGGAAAATACGGCGACGAAGGCGATAAATTATTGTTTAAAATCTTAAATTCGGGTAATTTCCTGAAAAAAGTCAGCGATAAAGAGTTGAGCGAACGAAATACCGGAAAAATTACCAAGTTAATTTCCGAAAAAGGCTTGCGCTATGATTTAACGGTGCCTTTTGCCCGCTATGTCGTGCAACATCAAAACGACATAACATTTCCTTTTAAACGATTTCAGATACAACCGGTTTGGCGGGCAGACAGACCCCAAAAAGGCAGGTACAGAGAGTTTTATCAATGCGATGCGGATATTGTCGGAAGCGATTCGCTTATCAACGAGCTGGAAATTGTGCAGATGATTGATAAGGTCTTTTCAAAACTGAATTTAAAAGTTACGGTAAAAATCAATAACCGAAAATTATTGGCTGCTCTTGCCGAACGAACCGATTATGTGGATAAGTTTACGGAAATGACTGTTGCTATTGATAAATTGGATAAAATAGGGCATGAAAAAGTGTTGGGCGAATTGCAGAATATAGGTTTTTCGGAAGAGGCGCTCAAAATAATCGAGCCGGTTTTGCAAATAAACGGTAATTATGATGAGCAAATGCAATATATTAAAGAGCATTTGGGCGAAACGGAAAGCGGCAAAAAAGGCATACAAGAAATTGAAAAATTATTTGCTTATTTGAATTTGTTTGACTTTAAAAATAAGGTAGAACTTGATATCAGTCTGGCACGCGGTTTAAACTATTATACCGGGGCAATTTTCGAGGTGGTCTCGGACGAGGTGCAAATAGGCAGTGTTTGCGGCGGTGGCAGATACGATGATTTAACGGGGGTTTTCGGCTTAAAGGATGTTTCCGGAGTGGGCATATCTTTCGGTGCCGACCGTATTTATGACGTGTTGGAACATTTAAACCGTTTTCCGGAAAACATTATGGCAAGCGTTAAAATAATGTTTGTCAATTTCGGCGAAAAAGAAGAAGCCTATTGTTTACCTTTCTTAAATAAAATTAGAGAAAAAGGCATTGCCGCAGAACTGTATCCGGAACCGGCAAAAATGAAAAAGCAAATGAAATATGCAAATGCCAATAATATTCCTTTTGTTGCCCTTGCCGGCGAAAACGAAATAAAGGAAAACAAATTAACCCTGAAAAATATGCAAACAGGCAATCAAGAACTGCTTTCGATAGACGAAATAATTCGACAGTTGAAAAATGCTTGATAGGGCAGACTTGTTTATCGCGTATTGCAAAAAGTAAAAAAGTCTTGAAATATGAGTTATTTTGCCTCGAATATTTTATTTTTCATTAACTTTGGATTTTTAACCGATAAATAAATTGTATAATGAAACGCCCGAGACAGAGAAAAAACACCCGGCGGAATACAATTTGAATGATAAATTATGAATGGTTAATGCTGAACGATGAGTTCTGAATTCTGAATGAAAAATTAACCCGCATTATTATCTGCGATGCTACTTCGTGGTCATTAAGTCTTCGTAGTGAGGGCTGCGCCGTTCACAATTCACAATTAAATAAATTGACCTTTGAAAATTATAAATAAAAACATATGAAACAGAAAAAAATAAGTTTAACAATTGCCTTGTTATGTATGAGTATCTTTGTATTTGGGCAAAAGATAGAAAACAACAAAGTCATACATAGGTCTAATGAATTGGGTATGCACGCCGGGTTTACAACAGGTTTGGGAATATCCTACAGGTACTGGGGCGGAAAAGCCGGAGTGCAGGTTTCAGCCTTACCCTTAAAAATAAAGGATTTTCAGTTTATGAGCGGAGCTGTTACGGGCTTATTATCTTTGTCAAATAAAAAATATACGCGTTTTTATTTGTATTTGGGCAACCATGTAATTTATAAAACGTCCGATTTTGAGATTAAGGACGATTATGATTTGATTTATAATGCAGGATTCGGAGCCGGGTTTGAAGTTGGCAGAAAAGTCCGATTTAACCTTATGGCAGGTTTTGGCGGGTATAATCTTTTGGATGAAAAAGATTATTCGCTGTTCCCGACCATAGAAACCGGTTTGTATTTTAAAATTTAATTGTTTTCTTGCTTTATTTTTTCAATTTTGCAGAATAAATGAATAATGCAAAAACGAAAACAATTTTGACACTTCCGGAACTCTCCGAAAAATATACGAAACATCCTTTGTTTCCTGCTTTGAAGCAAAAAATGGAAGAAGCAGATATTCCTGTCTTAGTAAAAGGCATGCAAACTTCTGCTTTTTCTGTATTGGCTTCTGCTTTGCTGAAACAAAACAGTTTGCCGCAACTTTTTATTCTTTCCGATAAAGAAAAAGCGGCATATTTTCAAAACGACTTAAAAGAACTTTTGCCGGAACGCGAAATTTTATTTTTTCCGTCATCTTATAAACGTTCCGTTATAAAAAATGATGTCAGCAAAGCAGACGAGGGCAGCATTATTATGCGCACCGAAGTTGCGGACAAAATCCGGAAAAACAATGCGTATATCCTTGTCAGTTATGCCGAAGCCCTGTTCGAGAAAGTAAACAGCCGAGAAAATCTCAAAAAAAATACCCTTGACTTGGTAAAAGGCGAAGAAGTTCCGCTTACTTTCATTAAAGAAATACTGACCGAGTTTGGTTTTGAAAGAGTTGATTTTGTCTATGAACCGGGGCAATTTGCCATACGAGGCAGCATTGTTGATGTGTTCTCTTATTCCAATGAATATCCTTATAGAATTGATTTCTTTGATGAAGAAATTGAAAGTATTCGGAGTTTTGATACCGTTAGCCAATTATCCAAAGCAAAATTCGATAAAGTCTCTGTTTTGCCCGATATACATAATAATCAGGATGCCGAGCATAAAATCTCTTTCTTCGATTTTATTTCCGCTAAAACAACAATTTGGTCGGATAGCTTTACGCTGTTTTTTGACAAATTAGAGCAAGTTACCGACTCCGGCAGCTTGTTGGATTTAATAACTTATGACGATACAATTCTTGCTTTTGAAAAATTAAAAACGCTTGAATTTGCCGAAAAATCATTTTTTAAAGGCGAAACGGACTTTGTTTTCAAAACACGAAAACATATTCGCTTAAACAAAGATTTTAAACGCTTTTCCGAGCAACTTATTGAAGCCGGAAAAGAAGGCTACGACAGTTGTGTTATTTCCAAGAACCCGGCACAAGCAGAGCGTTTAAAGGAGATTTTGCGTTCTGATGATATTATCGGGAACATAGAACAGCAAGAAGACAGAGCTGTTTTGCAAAAGGGCTTTTTGCTTGTTGAAGGTGTTTTAAACAGCGGTTTTAGTGATGATGATTTAAAAATACATTGCTATACAGAGCATGAAATTTACGGACGCTATCATAAATATGTACTTCGAGGAGAAACTTATTACAAAAATAAAGAAACCCTCACCTTAAAAGAACTGACCGGTTTGCAGGCGGGCGATTTTGTCGTACATTCCGACCACGGAATAGGGCGATTTGGCGGTTTGCAAACGATTGATGTGGGCGGCAAATTGCAAGAAGCTGTTCGTTTGGTTTATAAAGATAATGATGTGCTTTTGGTTAATATTCATAATTTGCACAAAATATCAAAATACAAAGGAAAAGAAGGCAAACAACCGAAAGTATATAAATTAGGCTCAACGGCATGGCAAACAATTAAGTCCAAAACCAAAAGCCGCGTAAAAGATATTGCGCGAGAACTAATTGCTTTATATGCCAAACGAAAACAGGAAAAAGGTTTTGCCTTTGCGCCCGACAGCTATTTGCAGTATGCCTTAGAGTCTTCTTTTATTTTTGAGGATACGCCCGACCAAAGAACGGCAAGCGAAGCCGTAAAAAAAGATATGGAGGCGGATATCCCCATGGACAGGCTGGTTTGCGGCGATGTAGGCTTCGGGAAAACGGAAGTTGCCGTCAGGGCGGCTTTTAAAGCCGTGGGCGATAATAAACAGGTTGCCGTATTGGTGCCTACAACGGTGCTTACCTTACAACATTTTAAAACATTTGTTTCCCGATTGAAAGAAATGCCTTGCACGGTTGATTTTTTAAGCCGTTTGAAAACTCCGGCACAACAAAAAGAAACCCTAAAACGCTTGGCTGCGGGGCAAATTGATATTATTATCGGAACGCATCGCTTGGTGAGCAAAGATGTTGTCTTTAAAGATCTCGGCTTGATGATTATTGATGAAGAACAGAAATTTGGTGTTGCCGTGAAAGAAAAATTAAAGGCTTTGAAAGTAAATGTGGATACGCTTACCCTGACGGCAACGCCCATTCCGCGCACCTTGCAGTTTTCTTTAATGGGTGCCAGAGATTTGTCTGTTATTAATACGCCGCCGCCCAATCGATACCCTATTTTTACCGAGTTGCATCGTTTCGACAGAGATATTATCCGAAAAGCAATTGATTACGAATATACCCGAAACGGGCAAGTGTTTTTCATTCATAACAGAATTGACACTATTTATGAAATCGAATCATTGATTAACCGATTAAATCCCAATGTGAGAACGGCAGTAATGCACGGCAGAATGAAACCGCAGGAACTTGAAAAAATAATGAGTGGTTTTATAAATGAAGACTTTGGAGTGCTGATTGCGACAAGCATAATAGAATCGGGCTTGGATATTCCCAACGCAAATACAATCATTATTAACAATGCGCAAAACTTCGGTTTGAGTGATTTGCATCAGTTGCGGGGTAGAGTAGGGCGTTCCGACAAAAAAGCATTTTGCTATTTGCTGGCACCGCCTCTTTCAAGTTTAAGCGATGAATCGCGTCGGCGTTTGCGTGCCATTGAAGCATTTTCCGAACTCGGAAGCGGTTTTAATATTGCCATGCAGGATTTGGATATACGCGGTGCGGGAAACTTGTTGGGCGGAGAACAAAGCGGTTTTATTGCCGATATAGGGTTTGAAAACTATCATAAGATCTTGGATGAAGCGGTGCAAGAATTGCGAGAAGAAGAATTTAAAGACCTGTTTAATAAAAACAAAGACGGTAAAGTAAGTCTTGAAAATAGCGACTTTAAATTTGTGCAGGATTGCCATATCGACACGGATTTGGAAATTCTGTTTCCGAATGATTATATCGAAAATACCGAAGAACGCCTGAATTTGTATAAGCGATTAGATGCCATTGATAACGAGCAGGTTCTTCTTGCCTTTGAGCAGGAACTGAAAGACCGTTTCGGAACATTGCCCCCGTCGGCTAAGGAGCTAATTGATGCGGTTAGGCTGCGTAAGGTGGCTATGGCAACAGGTATTGAAAAGATAATTATGCGTAATCAAAAAATGACCTGTTATTTAGTTTCAAACCGCGAATCTTTATATTATCAATCCGATGTATTTGGTATTGTGCTTGAATTTATTAAAAAATATCCGAAGAAAACAAATTTGAGAGAACGCAACGGACGTTTGATGCTTTCCTTTCAGAACATAAAAAACATTAAAGAAGCAACAGCCGTTCTGGCTGTCATCCAAAGCCTCCTAAAATCGGACGGGTAGTTTGCCGGATTATCGTTTACTTGCAATATTTTTACCGGTGAAAATTAGGCTAGAAAAGAAGGCAGAAAATATTTTTTTTATAGGATTGTTTATGCAAATATCTAAATTTTTTACAAGACACACTTTTTTGAATAGTACCTAAGCTTATTTATTACATAGATAAAACCTCAAAGACAATAAATATCGTAGATGTTTTCGATGCACGACAAAATCTTATAAAATTAAGACGGAACTAAATTCTTCTTTCAAAATGTATAAGCAATAGCGGGTTAATTATTGATGAAAAAGGCAACAATATAATAATTGTGTAAATTTAGTTTATTGAGATAGGGCGCAAGCATTCTTCAAAAATCAATTTCAAAATCCTCAAAAAAATAATACTTTTGAAGCTCAAAAGATTCTAAAATAAACGATATGAATATTGAGCAAATATTACAAAATGGTATAAAATCAATAGATTTAACCCGAAAAATTCATCAAAATATTTGGAAAATCGGGGTTAAAGTGTTATTTTTGAAAGTGTTAACAAAAAAACAATAACACAAAAAAATACCCC